>Ga0307509_10002222_pt1 | contig 31783 bp, 34 predicted proteins | sample 10_EM_MG_FD_202245 | JGI IMG/M metagenome (GOLD analysis project Ga0307509, IMG submission 202245) | Populus trichocarpa ectomycorrhiza microbial communities from riparian zone in the Pacific Northwest, United States - 10_EM | ecosystem: Host-associated > Plants > Roots > Unclassified | place...
GCAGAAATGCGAAAAATGCTCGGCAGGAATGCACTCAAGGCTTGGCAAAAATGTGCTAATAGACTAGCCAGAATATTCTAAATAATATCTTAGCTATTGTTTGAGAAAAATATAGTAGGAGCATAATAGACTTTTCTAAAGGTTCCCTGAGTGCTCGGCAGAAATGCGAAAAATACTCGGCAGGAATGCCCTCAAGGCTCAGGAGAAATGCAATCGATTCTCAGCGGGTTTTCAAGCTTGGCATGAATGTGATAAAGGCTCAGCAAAAATGCGCTAGAGGCACTCCCTGAATAATCTAAATAATATTTTAGTAATTGCATAAAAAGAATATAGTAAGAATATGGTAAACTTCACCAACTTTCTCTAAATGCTCGGCAGAGATGCGAAAAATGCTCAGCAGGAATGCGCTAAACCCTCTGTCATGGTGATAACAAAGACCTTGTTGATTTGGGGCTTAACCCTATTTTTTCACAACGCGATGCGGCGCGTTACCCCTCTTAGGTCAACCACGCCTTTGAGAGATAACTGGGAGTATGATACTGTAGAAAGTGGGGTAGGAATAAAAGTAAAATAAAAAGACTTCAGCTAGACAAGGCTCACGTCATGCAAGCTCTTATTTCGCGTATGTACAGTCTCTTTATTTGCGTATGGTTGGTTGTTGTTGACTCCAAGCGATGAGAGTTTGATGAGACACCTCTGCTTCCCAACCCTCCAGCTTACATAATCATACCCTCGCTTAATCAATTTATTATTTTTTTTGCACTCGATGTCTACTTAACCCGCCGTATTCGTACTGAGTTCTAAATTAGTACTAAGGGGTGCGAAGCCTTGCTGGCCCGTCTCCTCTCCTGCGCTCGCCATCATTCGTCTAACTCTCGACGAACTGATAGCGTTACCCTTATTTGCGAAAAAAAGAAAAAAAATGCCGTCCTCCGATCATACATTAACTATGTTTAGCATATCTATCCATAAACACATCCCCGGCATGTGTTAATACGGGCAGACAATCCTCAGGTACTACAATAATATCCTCTCGGTTGGGACTAGGTTTCTCCTCTTCCGGGATTGTATATGGGTAGAGCGACAGAACCAGACTCTGAGTACCATATGATAACCTGCAAAGGAAACTGCTAGTCATCGCTTAGCCCCCCCCCAGTGGGGGGAAGGGATTAGCGGAGAAGATATTTTGCCGGCTGATCAATTTAGGATGGGCCCCTTCAACCTCCCCATCTATTTCTACTTGCTTACTTGCCTGAAGTTGACCAGTTTATGCTGGATGCCGCAATCCACAAAGAGAGAGATAAATACCAAATAAACTTGAGAACCCGATAGGAGTAATGCGTTGTGAGGGCAGTATGAGAGAGCCAAGTCTAACCATTACTTGAAGGGAGGAAACAAAGCAGAGATGAGAGAGAGAAAAAAGCGAGAGGGGTGGGGTACTACGCGACTGATAATGGGAAGAAACTAGAAAAGAGCCGTGATCAAAGTGTATTACGATTTGAATTGCCGGCGGTCTGGTGTTGGCCAATTCCGCGGGTGGCGATTAGTTATTGAAAGAGAGTGAGTCTGGTACGAGAGAGGGGAATTGTTAGAAATGATACTGCTAGTCATACTCTCATGATACTTCCTTTGTTGTTCGGATAGCTTATGCGAGCGCGCTTGCCTGTAGTTCGGAAATGCGCTGAGGATTCTGACGTATGTTTCGGCTTCGGGTGTGTTCGTGGAAAGTATTTCGAAGCCAGGAATGCACGACGGTTTTAGAGATATGCATCTGGCGGGAGAAAAGCGAGAGTGCAGTAATGCCAGGATGAGAGATTTGGAAGCCCGGTAGCGGTGGGAGAGTTTTTTTCCCTCCTTTAGTTAGCCCGGGCGTGCTCACTGACAAGGAGAGACTGACATCGAGTAGCATGGTGCCTTATGAATAGATATGATGTCTTTGTGGTTGAGATATACTCCTGAGATCGCCATTGGCTAGTTGTTAAAGAAGGGTCGCTGAGCGAGACACTGTGGTTGTTGAATGAAAAATTGTTCCCCGTACCGAGTCTGCGATCGCCCCCTGTTCTGAGTTGATTGGCTTTTCGTTTCGTTTCACGGCTTGTCACTCGCCGTGTTTCCTTGTCCCTATCGTTGCCCATCCAAGTTTAATAGGAACAACTTAAGAGAGGAAAGTTAAAATAGAAACAAAGGGCATGACCTCATACTGTTTGACCATAGTCTGCAAGACTAATGGGGCGTTGTTAAAATGAGGTGTTAGTTTTCTGAGGAGGATGCCTGAATCTAGGATGCCGCAAGCGGAGGGTGGATCGAGGGAGACAAGCGATCTTGGTTGCCGAGAGAGAAGATTGCCGGCCGCGATCCGCTACGACACCATTAGCATTGACCAGCTGCACCAACTCTAGCATTACCTTCGGAGAGAGGGAGCGATATGGACAGTGGGGCTTTCCGGTGATCTACCTGGCGGCGTAAACACCTTCCCATTTCTAAACATTTTATGTGCTATATTATGATACCCGCTCATATCCGCGTACCTTCAGTAGTCAGGTCAAACACCCCTTGGTTCCAAGAAGAATCTTTACTACGATACGCCCCCGTCCCCGCTGCCAGCAGCCCACCACTGTGGTGTTTAGCGACATTTGATTCCTCCCCGGTAGGGATAGACATTCACTTATTCCAGAAAAGTATTTACAACTACTTCCTGCAGATACATAGCCGCTAATGGGAGTCGGATCCTGACATATCCGGCAGACACCTAGTTGGGATCGTTGTCTTCTCTCTTAAGACCTATCTCTATTGGCCTAGGCTAGTGATGGCCAAGATCAGATCATGATCGAGTTTTGCTCGACTATAGTCTGCTCGATCAGCCTCGACCATAGGGGTCCCTCGATCATTGGTACTACTCGATCATGCTCGACTATCATCGAGTATACTCGAGCATCTAGAATCATGACCAATCACTCTTGTTACCTGTTGGAAATACCGCGAACACAAGAAGAGGTTCGTATTGCAATTAAGTGTCAAGAACCGCAAAAGAAAAAGAAGAAAGAGAGAAAACTATGGCAACAGAAAAGAGAAGCAAACATTACTTACTAACAATGATAAAAGTAGAATTTGATAAAAGTAGAATAGAACAAGTGCGGTGAATTTTGTGGCCAATACGTAATCACTTTTCCAACATAAGCTTGTTAATCTTCAACAAAGTGCAATCCTGACTACTGACTTGGTCATAATGCCACCGCTCCTATCTTTTCGGGGTCTATGGCAGTGAAGGAATACCTCCAATGATTCTAGATCAGCCACAAATAGGTGCAAATACTCGTAATCCATATTGAGCCGACTTCCTAACTTACCTAATAGACACAAAACCAATCATACTCGAGCATAGTCGACAATAATCGACTATACTCGATGATGCTCGAGCAGTGGCCATGATTGATCACTCGATCAGGATCTACCCATTTGATCGATCATTCGATCATAGGGTCCCCTTGATCAGATCATGATCGAGCATACCCTCTGTGATCTGCTCGATCATGACCGTGGCCATCACTAGCCTAGGCGCACTTCTAATAGCGTATGTGAGAGCCCTATCCCACATAGTGAAAATCTGGGCATCTTGTCACTCACTGGCTTTGTGATAAAGGCCATAAACTCTGTTTCAACATTAGCCTCTGCGAAATACCTAAAGCAAGCAGTGAACCCAAGCGTCCAGTCCGTCCGTCTTTGGCTATGGACGGGACGGACTACGGACTTAGATGGATGCCCGGGACGGACGGCGGTTGTGGCGTCCGTCCTGATGGTTGCCCTGGACGGACTGTGGGGACGGCAGGTGTCTTAGATGGCGCAATACACTAACCGAAATGGGTTTCCCCCCTATAGATGACAACCGGGCCCTGCAGGGCCCTATAGATGACGGCCAGGCCCTAGAGATGACTGCGGTGCATTACAAATGACTACCGGAAGAGCCCATCTCACTAAAGACTGCAGGGCCCGGCCGTCCACCCCTAGGGCGGCCGTCTTATTGAGATTCGGACGCTTTGCCCTGCCGTCCTGACTCACCCTGCCCGGGACGCCCGGGACTAGAGTCCCGGCGGGCCCTATAGGGCGCCCCGGACGGTTGGGAACACTGAAAGCAAGATACCAGGCCAGGAAAGAGAATACAAGCTTGACCCGCTCCAAGAAAGTGTTGGAAATCACCGGTGATCACTGCGCTTCCCAGTATTTTCCATGTTCTTACCTTTCCTATATTTCTTAGTTGTTAGATACTAGTTCCTTTGTCAGTGTTATTATCAATCTCGGAGGAGGAGCGAGGATACCTGGTTTGTATACTAGTAGTAGGATTCGCAGTCATGGCCGGATATGCACGGAGACGAAAGCGAGGAATGAGTCGGAACCAAGTGCGAGTTGGCAAGAGATATCTTCCGCGGAAGGACTCAGGGGAAAGAAGATATATGGTGGGTTCTTTGTATTTAAACCCTCAAGTCTGCCATAGTTAGAAAGATAAGCAAGGCGCACCTCCGATCAATATACACACGTTTCCTCCTTCGCTTCACATTCATTCTCTTTGGCTTCTTTGTCCTTCTTCATCTGTCCACCGCGTTCTTCTCGTTTCCACGCCTCATAACAATAGAAAGCACAGACAAACAACCAGCTTGTTGAAACAAAATGCACAAGCATAAAGGCAGATTCGTGATCCTCGGCTATCTTCCCAGCCACCCCCTGCGATGCCCAACTATTACCGACACTGTCCATCTTGAAGGCGACAGTATCCTGCATGCGCGTGCGTTTGTTATTGGCGTCCATGACTTTGCCAAAGTCCAAGAGCTTCCCGGTAGACTGGTCTGTTGGATCTGCATTGGATAGCATATCTAGCCTGACTCTACAAACACATCCCCAGCCCGTTGCTAATCGGGCACAAAATTCGCAGGTATGATACAAAAATAATATCCTCTGGGTTGGGACACGGGTTCCGGGACTGCAAATCGGTAGAGCGGCAGAACCAGATTCGGAGTCCCATATGATAACCTGCAAAGGGAGTTGCTGGTGATCCCTTAGCCCCCCATCCCCAGTGGAAGGGATTAGCCGGAGAAGATATTTCGGCAGCTCACAAATTTAAGATGGACCTCTTCAAGCTCCCCATCTATTTCTACTTGCTTGATTGCTCGCAATGCGCCATTATATGCTAGACAAAGGGGGAGACAAATACCAAATTAATGGGAGGCCCAAGAGGAGGAATGAGGGGTGAAAACATTATGAGAGAACCAAGTCTAACAATTCTCCAAGAGAGGAAGCAAAGCGAAGAGGAGAGAAAAATAGAGGGGGGGGGGGGTATATCCAGCCAATAGCCTGAAAACTAGAAAAATCCTTGATCAAAGTCTATGAACATTTGAATTGCCGGGGGTCTTACATTGGCCAATTCCTCAAGTGGCGATTAGTTATTGAAAGAGACTGTGTTTGGTAGGTGAGGGGAAGTTGTTGGAAATGATACTGCTCCCAACACTCTCATGATACTTCCTTTGCTGTTCGGATATGTTACGAGAGCGCACTTGTTTGTGGTTCTGAGATACACCGATGATTCGGGCATATGTTTAGGCCTCGGGCGTGTTTGTGGAAAACATTCGAAGTCGGGAATGCACGATGGTTTCAGAGCTATGCATCCTGCGGGAGAAAAGCGGGAGCGCTGTAAGGCAAGTGTGTGAGATCCTGAAGCTAGGTGGTAGTAGGAGAATTTGTTTTCCTTTAGTTAGCCCGGGAGTGCTCGTAGGGAAGGGGAGACTCACATCGAGTAGCATGGTGCCTCATGGATGGATATAATGTCGTTGCGGTTGATATATACTCCTGTGATCGCCGTTAGCTAGTTGTGGTTGTTAAAAGAAAAGTTTTTACCACCACCTGAGTATGCGATCGTTTTCCTTGTGAGTTGCCTGGGTCTTGGTTCATTTCATAGATCGTCACTCGCAGTGTTTCAAGGTGACTGTCGTTGTCGATCCAGGTTTAATATAACCTAAGAGGGGAAAGTTAAAATAGAAACGAAAGGGGGGATGACTCAAATTTGACCACAATCAGCAAGGCTGATGGGGAATGGTTAAAATGGACATTAGTTTTCCGAGGCCGATGCGGCAACCTAGGATCCAGCAACAGGGGAATGGACCGAGGGAGACAAGAGAGCTAGGTTACCGAGAGAGAAGGCTGGCTGCCATGACCTGCTACCAAACAATTGGCATTGACCAACTGCACTAACTCTACCATCTCCTTTAGAGAGAGCTAGGGATATGGATGGTGGGGTATTTAGGAGATCTTTATGGCGGCGTAAACATCTTCACGTTCCTAAATATTTTATGTCATATCCGATGATACCCACTCATATCTGCGGACCTTCAGTAGTCAGGACCAATGCCCCGTAGTTCCAAAAGTACCTTTACTAGATACCCTCCCATCCCCGCTCCCAGCAGCTCACCACTGTGGCGTTCTGCCATATTCGATTCCTCCCCGAGGGGGAATGACATTTACTTATTCCGTAAGTGTATTTACAGCTACTTTCGCCCTGTACTTAGAGGCTAATCAGAGTCGATCTTGGAAATACCTAGGAGACACCAGGTTTGGATTGTCGTCTTCTCGTTCGAGACCCATCTTTACTATCGCCCAGGCCCTCCTCTGATCGCCCATGTGAGAGCCCTATCCTCGATATTGAAAATCTGGGTGTCGTCTCACTGGGTTTGTGATAAAGACTGCAGACAGGGTTTGAACACAATATAGTTTGAACTTAAAAGATAAATTTCCATGTTTTTGTAATGCTCCTATATGGTAAACTAATGGGAAATACCCCTCTATATCTACACTTCCAATCTTATATGGTACCCAATACCACATAAAACACGATAACAGGAAGCAATATAATCATTTTATGTGTTACATTGGAGACAGACCTGTAGATTTCTAGAGAATGAGAAGCCCTATTATGGGGCAATCGGTCGCATTAACATCCCATCCCTTAATGTCCAACACTGCAGCAACTGTCTCGATAATCTCTCGAAATGCGATACCTTGTATTTGAAGTCTGAGAAATCACTCGGCGGGCTGACATTATTCTTTCATTGGTCAGGTGGTTTTCGGGTGATGCGCTTGGGCTTAGGGGATGCGCTTGCTACATGCGCCTGAAGGAAAGTGGAAGGGTCAGAATGCAGAGTAAAAGAGTGGGATGCTGACGGCTGGTGAACAAATGGGTGTCTTTATATCTGTCTTGTTTGAACAGGAGTACTCAAGAGGGAAAGAGATATACGGGGACAACAATGGATTTGTGGTGATCAATTAAAAAACGGCTTTCTTGTGATTTATATAATCTCTCTTTACAGGTAGTTAGTGGAGTGAGGAGTGGATACAGAGGAATTACTGTGAACTCACGAACTTCTCGACTCACCCCAAAGCAGTGGGCTGGCCATCATATTTTTGTTATATAAACTCTTGGCAATTTTGCTGTCGCCGTCGATTTGTATTAAACTGTGGAGTCCCCTAAATCACCTAGATACTGCCCTCTAGTAATGCTGGACTTCATAGGGGTGATCTGGTTATAGCATGGTAGGAGTAGCTGAGCGGGGCTTCTGAGGGAAGGGCCCTAACATATCTAAATTGAGGCATGTTTGGTAAACCTCTGCCATTGCGGATTGAAGATCATGGAATAGTGTAGAATTACCCCTGAGGTTCTCCTAAGGAGTAATCGCATTAGGTACACTGTGGGCACGAGTGCCTCGACTGTGCGGGGCTTAAGGGAGGTTGTGGGAGTGTGGTTGGCCGGCTAGTGGACTCCAGATTCAATCACAACTCCGAGCCTGGCAGAACACCTCCGCTCATAACGGCTGCTCCGAAAACATCACCCATACCATCATCTCCACTCCGAGCACAGAAACATTTCGCATCAGAGCCCTCGGTTGGATTAAAGCCGCAGTGTGGACATCGCTTATGCTGTTGCCACATATTATCTATCCAAGTTTCTCTTCTCTCTTATGAAATGTGATCTCCTGCGCAATCCTATTGATTATAGGCGGAACAAGTAGGGATCTACACATACTTCTCGGAGTATACGTGGCTTATAGAAGGCAGTAGCTAAATTCTGCCACATACTTATCAGATGTCCTTTCCAGAACAATATTTACCACAGCTGAACATAATTCATTTCTTCTGCCTGGCTTGTCTCTGTCTCTAGACTGGTCTGCCCAGAGTTCCAGGTGTCGTTAGCCTTTGTCGAGCAAGGGAATATTTGCACAGCCATGCAGCTTGATATCTTAATTTCTTGCCTCATTGATTCTGTACATCGCATATTAGTTTCTACCACCTGTTCTACTGTGAATTTAATTTTTAACTCTTGGGCTCTTGCTATATTGGGATTGGGGTGGGGGGGCCAGGGGGTAGGTTGTTATTGCCTGAGGTTTCATGTGGTAGGTGCAAGGTTAATTTTATCGATGGGCAAAACCTTGAGTTTGTTGTTATGAGATCCTGAGCAAGAAGGACCGGCGGAGTCAATGAAGAAGGGCGAAGAAGTCAGGGAGGAGAACTGTGTCTATTCTGTGGATTTGTATCTGGCGAGCTTGCGCTTTTACTCTATGGCTAGACAGAGGGTTTATATACAAAATGCAAAGACCATCCTCCCCTCTCAAAAGGCAGGAACTCAACACGAGATGCAATCGGAATAAGTGAATTCCGGTTCCCTTTGCGCTCAGCATCCTAATCCTTGTCCGTTCTTCCTTCCGTCCCACTCCGGCCATATATCCGAATCGCCGATACTATATACTAGCCAGATATACTCGTTCTCGTTCTCGCTCCTCTGACTGTGTGATTGCTAATGACTGACAAAAGAACAAATAGCTAACAACTTGAGAAAAATAGAAAAGGTACAAAGAAAAAAATATAGTTGGGCGCGCAGTGATGGCCAGTAATATTCAACAGAGTTCCGCATCAATCTTCAACAGAACTCCTGCTGCGTCGACGCCATTTAGCCACACTGCAAACCCCAAACTACAATTACCCACCCCCTCAGGGGCCCCCTGGTGGGTTAATTACAATCAGTTTATTATATCGTGGAATGTTTTTGTTCTTGTAATCGTAATATAAGATCAGGCGTAGGGTGCACTACCCATCTTTCATGAATTGCACCCATAGCGTAGAAGGAGGAAAAAAAATCACAATACAGGTCGGTGCTTAGTTTGAAGACTCATATTTACAAAATCTAGCTTCACTAGGTAACACTAATGCTGGACTCTTCGGTTGCTACCAGCTGATCCTGGGTTGGTATCATCCAATTTTCCAAAGCCGTATAATAGAGTTTAAGCTAGACAACAAGTGAGGAGAGAGATAGGAAATGACCCAAGAGAAACGCCAAAAGAAATCCATCAATCCAGCCAAGCTTCTAAAGCGGTACTGCATTCCTGCAGTTCGTGGTGTTGGTAACATTGCCGCAGCCCTTGCCATGGGGGGTGTTACCACCGATATGTCCCAGTGATGCAATGAGGGCGCCAGGATCTTGTAGGGGTGGTGGGTGGGAAATAAACAACGCGAGCTGTAGCTGATGAAGAACGCGAGCTGTAGCTGTAGGAAGCGTGGTGGTCTGTGGAACAGGGAAAGGAGATGGGTGGTATAAGTCGTGAGAGGTGCACGGGCCAAAGTCTTTGGAGCTATGGCCCCGCCCTGCCATAGCAACCGGCAATACCTTTTTCCGCCGTCCCATAAGAGCCCCGTATTGCTTCCTTCCAGGGTCCGGTATGCTTTGCCCAATTGGCAACGGGTTTCTCCAACCCACCATAGAAAAAATAGGATCTGGTAAAGTAAGGTTAGGGTCAGGATTTGGAGTAGAAGAGCAAGTATTGGAGAGCGAAACCTGTCGTCAATGATAGGACCAGCTGGTAATGACTTGGCAACATTGAGGGGAACTTGGGGCAAGGGATAAACTAGCATCTCACTGGTTTAGGACGAGCCTCCTCAAGCTCATCTTTTAACTATTCTAACCAAATTGCCTGTCAAGCACTAGACTAGACTTTAAATAAATTCTCAGGAAAGAATAAATACAAAACAAATACCAATATAACGAATGGCCGGATGGCAGGAATGACGGCCGAGAACACCGCTACGGGACCAGGTCTGGCAAGGACCCTATGTGAAGAATCATCCAAGGAAGGAACAAAAGGGGAATGGATAAATATGAAGGAGTCTGAAGAAACTAGAAAAACGCCTTTATGAAATCCTATTTACGTCTGGATTGAAGGTGCTCACACCTGCACCTATTCCCCAAGCCTAACTTATGAAAAGCCAAAAGAAAGAGGTGCAGTGCCTTATGAGGCAAGGAGGTACCAACCCTATGGCGCAGGGTTTGGTTATGCGAGTTCTTACAGTAGACGATAAGGTAACTAAAAGACAAAGGCAAGAGGAGATTGCCCAATACCAGTGCACAATTGGCAGGGCTGAGCGGGTATTGTTGGGTCGGGTATTGGATTTGTGTAGACCGAGTAGGAAATTTAGGGGTCAAAGGGAAGCGAGTTGAAGGAGCATGTATGGCTCGGTGGCCGGAAGGACATGTGGGGAGGAGGAGGGGCAGTCGATAGGCTGTGGCACTTGCACCAGCTCAATGGAGTTTGCGGGCTGGAGTGGGGGCTGGATGTTAGAATCTTTGATGTCGGTATCAGGATTAGGAGAGCTGAATTTCATCTCGACTGGATCCGCTTCTGAGGGATCGGCACTAGAGAGGAAGATGCCTGGCCACTGATACCGGAAAGGTCGGAATTGAGATGATCAGGTTTAATGGGATGTCGATAGCTCCATAGTGCCCTATAGGTAGTGCTGCCAGTGGAGGGGCTTGGTTCTAGCTGTCTAGAATAGTGGTGCGGACATCGTTCAGCTCAAGAAACACTTTTATCACCTCCTCATGCCCAGTGTTCCCAATGGGCCGGGCCAAGGTTGGCCGTTCCGGAAGATAGCCTAGGCCGATATAGGCCGAATTCGATCGGCCTAAGAAGGCCTATCAGGCCTGGTAGGCGCCTGTAGGCCCGGAGATTAGCGTTGAGAACAGATTGCTTTAAGGGTATTCAACCCCCCCCACCCCCCTCCTCTCTTTCGAGTTTATCACCTTTTATTTTTTCCTCCTTAGCTTTGGCTATTACTTCTTAATTAATCACAAAACGAGTCATACTCAACCAACACAATAAAGTCTTTGAAATTTACCTCTACGGCCACAAGCACAACCCTATCATACCATTATCCCCCCCTAGTTTGCAGGAACTACTGTAAATCCCCAAGCAAATAGAGTGAAACTGTTGTATTTTCAATGTTATTTTGTAAACTATTTACAGTCAACCTCTCTTATTGATGCCTTTGAAATAGTCACCGTCCTACTGTACACAGTTGATCCACCAAGAGCAACTCTTTTTCTATGATTAATTCAACTAATTAATTCACTACCTCTAGTACTTTTTTTGTGTTTTTTTGCTAATAAAGCGAAACCGTTTCCTTATTTTTAATCATATTCAGTAATGGGGAAACATTTACCGTGAATTTTGCTGTTGACACAGCAGCCGCTCGCTATAAGTTGTTCGGCCGAAGCCGTGTAGGCCGGCCTAGGCTATATAGGCCAGGCCGGCATATCATGCAGCCGTGAAAAAGCCTATATGGCCTATAAGCGGGCCCGGCCAGGCCAGGCTCAGGCTTAACCAGGCCTGCAGGCTCGGGCCCGGCTTTACCGAAGCCTGGCCGGTCTGGCCCGTTGGGAACACTGCTCATGCCCAACCTCAGTCGCCCAGGAGAGTGGCTCCCGGCAAGATTCGGTGTTTGCCTGTTCGGGATTGATGTCATTTTGTTCCAAGAGCATCTTCACTACCCCTTCATACCCGCGTTCAGCTGCCAACGAGAGTGGCTTCCGACCATATTCGGTGTCTGTCTGGTCTGGATTGACGTCTTTTCGTTCCAAAAGCATCTTTGCTACTCCCTCATGCCCTCTCTCAACCGCCAACACGAGTGGTGTCCAGCCATATTTGGTTACTGCATGATTAGGATTAACATCCTCAGGTTGCAAAAGTATCTTTACCACCTCCTCGTGCCCTGGTAAGCTGCCAATGTGAGAGCCGTTCTCCCCGTGCAGTCGCTTGCATTAGGATCCGACTCCTTCATCTCCATTATCGTGGCGACCGCCTCTACGATACCAAGGTATGCTGCGCCGTGGAGCCCTGTGAATCCAACAGGCCCGCCCTTCAAGGAAAATTTTCGACCCAAGTCATTATCTTGCCTATACTTTACTGGCGGGGGCTGGGCAGATATATGCTCATCAAATCTATCGAGAAGCAGAAGCGCAAGCATTCTGACATTTTCTGTCATCCCCTTTTTTGTGTGCCTCGTCCAGTCAAGAGAAGCATATTTCAGAAATGGCATCGTTAAAGGGGCATAAAGAGTAGGCGAAAGTTCCCTAACAGATCTAAAATTGAGATATGGCAAGCAAACCTCGGCAATGGTCGAGTGGGGACTCTGGGATATGGTAGGATCGCTTAAGAGATGTTCCTGTAGAGAGAAGTGTACTAGCCGGACCGGGGACGAGGACGTTTCAATCATGAGAAGACCTAGACAAGATGATAGGAGTGTCCGTATGGCAGGAACGTTTGCCAGATCGAGATCTGTAGATCCTATCTCCACTCCCAGGGCATGGCAGAGCTCCTCCGCCCATAATGGCTTCCGAATATGACACCCACATGAATGCCCGTAGCCCGAGTCCCACCCTGTTTGCATTCTGGGCCTTCAGCCGGGATAGGGTTGCGGTGTAGGCATCCCTCAGTCCGTTACCTCGCTCCATCTCTCGGAGTTTGTTTCTTCTCTGCCGGATTGTCACCTCCCCCAGGACCGCCTCAATGTTTAGCGAAGCAAGGAGAAATCTACAGAGACGTTAGCAGGTATACATCCTTTATAGAGGGGAAGCGCTAACGTACACATTGGACATCTTTTCTGACATAATTCTTATAATCTCAGGCCGTAAGCTATCATCCATTGCCTCTGGCATATCATCCCTGTCTAACTTCATCTCCACATAATCCTTGATATCATCCTGGTTAGGGCTGACGGGTATCACAACCGCCTTGGTGAATTATTTTTTTGAACGGCTCCCACAATATGGGGCATTCCTGTCAGGAATACCCCCTGTTTTAGGGGACCCCCGAATATCTCTTAGCGACTCCAGTAGCTTGGTAAGATCGTTGGGCCGGCAGGCATTCATCCAAGACATCTATGCAGATGAAAGCTCAGAGCAAAACAGCAACCGCAGTCTTCAACGTCTAGATCAAATCCCCAAGTAGTAGCCTTCTCCCTTCCTGAAACACTTTCTGTATATCCTCCCGGATCTCCCTGCCCACCAGCAGCTTCAAAATTGCTCCAATTATCTTGGTGGCTGTCTGTCCTTGCTGAACCTTGTAGTCTCAGTACAACCATGCAATCGCTAGGCCTCCCTCCCTTGCCCGATCACACAACTGGTCGGTCACAAAGGAACTATGATATCTACCCTTTAGTCACTGTGGCTTATTAAGAGATTTTGGCCACTAACCTCAGGTGTGTCTTGCCCACTTCTGGATCACCGGAGCAAAACAAGACGGCGTGATCGGGCCCACCTTCACCCCGATTCTATTCCCCAAACTCGCTTGTTCTAGAAAGCCAATCCCCAACGCCTTCAAACCTGTCAGTGCGCAAGCTATGGTGTCTATTATCCTACTCTAGGGGAGACACCCAACGCACGATCTTTGTATCCTCCTCGGAGCCAAAGATGGGGGTGTGTTTTAGCTCCCTATTGTGTTGTTGCAGTTGGAATTGTTTACTGCCAAATGTAATCGATTGTGTGTGCATTGTCTGGGCCATGATTTTCTATTGGAAATGGTGGTTGAGTGTAGAAATGGTAGGATACAGCGATACAGGTATGTAGGGTAAATGGACGAGTTTAATTTACAAAACCTTTCTGAGCGAAAGCGGAGAAAAGGGGAAGGGTGTGGCCCCCACCGCAACAACTACCCACCACTCATTTCCAGGCCAAGGAAATACGAACACATTGGGGGTTTTGATCAATTGCGGCGACCCAAACTCCGCCTTACAGCTTACCGCAAAACACTGTTTTCAGCTCTCTTATGCGAGGGGTGCAGAGTGGTGACATTGGGCAGGATAACGGTAATTTTTGAGAAAACCACCTGACCAATACCTCCGTGATTTGAAACTCGCCCACAGATAGTTCATAATTAAAACAGTGGGAGTCGGAACAAAACAATTATCATAACTGGGTTCCTTACAGCTATTTATAAAATCATGATTGATAAACGAGACATTTCAAGGGAGAAATTTTTATATTCTCACACTCGTGAACTCCACCTCACTACTAATCACGTGTTTTTCGTGTGTGGGGGTAATAAGTACTCGGCCCAACAGAGCCGAGAGCCTCGTTGATGTCGTTGGTACAGAGAGGCTCTACTCGTACTTAGTTGGGTTGCACATCAATAGCCTGTTTACCTCACCGTCTAAAATTGAAGTTTGGGTGGCAAAATTAGGCCATGGCGTCTCAACCGGGTATATTTGCCGACAGATTGAGCAAATGTGTTACCTAATTTGCTACCGTTCTAAATTCTAAGTGCAAGATGATCAAAAGGCATGGTTGACTCGGAGGTTGCAGGTTCCACCCACCATAAGGCGGGAGTCTGCTCTGGGCAAATAACTTTACCATCTGCTCGCGTATTTGCCCCCTCGCGCGTGTACTCGAGTAGACGTCTCGGACCACCGATCCAGCCTTAACTGTCATCTTAAGCTCCCACACGGCGGTCTGCAGGTAAAAAGGGCCCTGGATCGAATTTATTGAGAGCCATCTTTTTCCTAATTCACAGCCGAAATGGGCGGATACCAGGATTCAAGATCCCAAACAAGGCCTCTAGGAAAGGAAAAACTCCCGACACCACTCTAGTGCAGAATTATTTTTTTTCCGCTATTTCCTTATTATTTTCTTGTCCTTTCAGATTGTTGAAACGCCGAGTCCCCCTGCATAGTGGAAGAAGTATACATTGGAAAACAAAAGTGCATGAGTTTTTCCGCGACGCAACCATCGCCAGAAAAAATCACGTCGAGCACAAGTCTGCTGCCGACAGCAGCTTAAGTTACCCTGCCACCGTCAACTGGAGCAGTGGACTAACTATGCTTAAAATCTGAACTTTGACAAAAGAGACAATTTTCTTTATTGAAAGGGCGAGTTTGAGAGGATGCTGGGACTCTGCGCAAGGGGTTCGTAGGGGCATGGTGGTGGTGATCTATGCATTGTGTGCTCTCTTTCGGATGTGAATTGTTTTTTTTTTGTATCGGCAGTTGCCCTACGGGAAGCTCGTGCACTTTTATCCTCCGGTGTACGGTACTTGGGGTGAACAAAATAATCCGGTTGCCAAGAAGTATCTCTCACAGAAAAATTGCAGCGACCCCAGCGGAATTTCTGTGTGAGATATTTCTTAGCAACCGGATTATTTTGCTCACCCTAAGCCCCCAACCTCCGGCAAGGATCGTTCCCACTACCGATCGATTAGGCCCTGTTCGGTTGTGATGGGACCGTTCCGTTGTCCCATACAAATGACCGTTTCAAAATGGAGAGAAGGTTATTTTCACAGCAGAAACGGTCGCCCAACGGAACGGTCCCATCACAACCGAACAGGGCCTTAGCCTTTGGAATTACGGTTGTGTAAACTACCCTTCGGCTCGACCAGTCTGCAGTCGAGTGATGGGAGCCCTGCAGCCGCACTCTCCTCCGGTAGATCAGCTGCATATAAAATGTCAACAATCATACCCCCCCCCCGGTTAGTTTCACCAATAAGGTCCTTGATTCACCCTCAGAAAGTAAAGTCGGTTGGGTCGCTCCCTCGGTCGGGCTCCTGTCTCCATTAGCTGCTCAGAATTTCCCAAGTATCTGAGGGAACCTCCTTGCGAAATGTCATTGAAAATGGTAGATCAATTTTTGCAAATCCCACGCCCCCATCTGTAATGATAAGAGTTGAGATTTTTATTTTTATTTTTATTTTTATTTTTATTTTTATTTTCATTTTTATTTTTATTTTTATTTTTATTTTTATTTTTATTTTTATTTTGATCCCCCAGAATGTGCCGGTGGTCGCTTACCAGTACCAGAAACCAGAGTTAAGGGAAAAGTGCCAGCGTCGCCGAAAGGTATAATGGTCACGTGGGGCATGTAAGCGCACTGCCACCTCAAAATTCACCAAATTTTTCTTTTCTTATCAAACTCGTATAACCGATATATCGATCCGCCAAACTCATAGACAGAGTGTTCAGACGAGGAAGTTATTGGCCAGAATACTGGCATCATGATGCGGAGGTACAGCATGTAGGTTTTGTAGGTTACACGGGGGGTGAGGGTGGCAGTCCTCGTTTGTGGAACCTACAAAACTTACATTCTATACCTCTATATAGCTTTAATTATTTACTAGCCATGGACAATATCATAGTAATTTACTCAACTCGGGTAAAGTTAGTACTGAACTGTGCCAAGCCTCTATGGGGACGCCATGTGCTACCGTATTCCGACATCTGTAGGCTAACCCACACCCGTAGTGTTACGCCAATGGGTGGAAAAAAAAATCAAACCAAAAAACCCCTCTCGAATGATATCATATATTCGCTAACCATGCCAAGGTTGGGATGCGCCACAACCCCAGGACGCCCGGTCCGCAGACCCCCATCACCAGAGACCTTTCCTGCTTCTCCCATCGTCGGAGATCACCATCCTTCCTACTGCTCGCATTCTTGATTGCTCACGTTCTTTATTGACCACCCACCCCCCGACGGGCAAACTCCCCGGCGCCCTCATTGTCACATCGGGACACATCGGCGATAACGATCTCCCCGGGAAAGGGCAGCGACAACCTCAGCAAAACCTCCGGCAGTGGAACTTGGCATCTGGCAGGCAGGATCTAGACCCCGGCATCATTCCCTTTTGGCGTTCTTCTCTTATGGTTTTCTTGGTTTTGTTTGCTCTTTCTGTTAGACTTAGTTTACCCTAATACACTCACTCGCCTTTGGAAAATTGGGTATTGCGGTTACTGTCTTGATTTCTCTTTTTTTTATCATACCTATATGCGCCGAAGGTTGCCCTACTTGTGACTGTCAGTAGCCACAATACCTGTGTATCATATCCCCGATTCTAATGTCCCAAGTATCATAGTTAAGCGCATGGCGGGATATATTTGTGCCCTTCGTCATACTCCGGCTGGGAATAAGTTATATGAGTCGGCCCGGGCAACACACATCCCGAACCAAACACGCTCTCAACACAGCACAAGTGCTCAGGGTAATAGCGCAACGGTTGTTCCTCAATTTAGCGAGGTTTGAATATGGCCAATTATGTCTAAAATCTCTGGTCTGACTTTGAGTATGATATCCCTTCATTAGTAGTCGTCGAGCAACTGCCTCGGCCGAGCGAAAGAAATATAGGTGGAGCGTTATGAGGCAAAAATTGAGTCAAGAAAACTCAGACTTGGGGTTGGAGAAGAGGATTTTTAGAAAGTTCCGGCTTTAATATGATCTCCATTGCTCATCACAGCCCGCTCGATTATGCCTAGAACCTATTCATAGCCTTGTTCACCCTGGGGGAACCAACTTCAGGAGTGTAAATCGTCCCCTCAAGCCCCTGCGCCATCTTGGAACCTTTTAGCCAATCATACCCCAGCCGAAACAGAAAGACCAACATTGCGATCCTACGTTGGGGACCCACTACTATCAATATTGACAATAGCTTCAAGTCCCTGAAAACTCAAACTCTGGTTGCCCTATCTTCCTCCCCCCCTCTCCCCCTTTGTAATCGCTTATGTCACTAGGATGAGTTTGATTGTAGGATGGGTTGAGGTTTCGTGATAAATTAGTAATTTTTGGTGAGGAGTATGGGTGGTTAAGCCCGCGCAGCACACAGTAGCATACCTTGCGGAGTAGAAATGGAGCAGCATGTTCACTTCCCAGATGCCGGGCTGAAGAAAGGCAGAACGATGTGACTGCCAACTACCATACTATCCAATGATTCTCATGCTAACATACCAGCCTGGGTGAGCTTTTGAGAAAGAACTAGCCGACTAGAGGAGCGCTTAACCAGCCAGATATCAGCTAAAATGATACTGGTATGATGCTTTCGCTTTGGCTGTTTGCTAGTTGATTTGGACAAGCTCCAGTCCTGGGCCATCTCGCCAGGCGCTGAGTCCCATGTGCTCATTCGCAGGACGGTAGGCTAACTCATATCTGCCCTTAGCTCATATTTATGCTTATTCGCAAAATATTCAAACAAAAAAAAAACCCCTCCCATATATCCATTTAGTAGGTCTGGTTTAAATCCACCCCTGACCTGTTTCTAATGCGGGCGAGGAATTCGCCGGTACATACTAAAATAATATCCACTAAGGGAAAATGCTCCACGATATCTACACATCCAATGTTACATGATACCCGGTGCCATACCTAAGAAAATATTGATAAGCTATATAATCATGTTTGGGTGTCGCACGAGCGACACGCTGTGTGATCGTAGAGAATAGGAAGCCCTATCATTAAACATCGTGCAATCAGCCGCATTAATATCTCATTCCTTAATCTCCAACAGGGTAGCGGCTGCCTTTATAATCTCGAGAGATTCGACTCGGTGTGCTGGAAGCTGAGAGAGGCTGCTCGGCCTGCTCACATTATTGTTCCATCATCGGGATAGTTTTCGGGGATATGCTTGGTGCATCCGCAGGGAGGGCGGAAGAGTCGGAGGAGTGGGAGTGTCGGATGCCCGGACTCTGTGAACCGTGGGAGTCTTAGCTTTTCAATTGTTGGCACGAGAGTGTGCGAAAGCGAGAGATATAGGCGGAAAGAATTACAACATCAATATCAGCACCTTGAGTACGAGCACCGACCGATTTCGCCTCAGCGCCCTCGGTCGGATAAGGATTGACGCGTCGACATGTCCCTGTTTCTTTCCTCCCCGACAAAATATGACCTCCCCCGGAATAGAGTCGGTGATGAGCGGAACCAGGGGGGTCTATACACAACCTGTTATGAGTATACTCGTGTACTAACTTAGTACATCTCTCTATCAGTAACATCAGCTTCTCAAAGAACCCACTCACCTCAAATACGTCTTATCCACCCACGGATTCCAGGAGCAGAACACGACAGCCTATTCAGCCCAACTCTGGCTGTCTTCCATCCCACGGCCTTCCACTGCGAAACTTGTTTTTTCCAAAAGCCAATCTACAACACCATCAACTCGGGTGGTGCGCAAGCCGTGATGCCCGTTTTCCGGCTGAGGTGAAGAGTGCCAATGTATAAGCTGTGCATTCCCGCCGGATCCATAAATGGTCATGTTTTGATTCCCTATTGTGTTACCGTAGTTGGGGTTGTTGTCGCTAGACGATTGATAGGGTATGTGTAGCTAGGACTGTGTTGTTCTACCGAAAAAGCTGAGAGCAGAAATGGTTCATCCCTCTAGGATTACTGGGAGAGTCAAGAAAACACTGTGTCGGCAATGCTGAGAACAGGCGGGGTGATGTGGCTGCCGGTGTGGCAACCGCCCTCGAATCAATTCCATGCCAAGGAAAATGCAAGTCTGTTGCGGCTCTTATGAATTCTCGGGAGCGGACTTCGCATCAGAATTTATTAAAGCCGTCGCACCCACAACGAGATTGCACCCACAGCGAGTGTCTTCCTGAATAAATTATAGTAAGAGAACCTCAAGTAATCCTCTGCCAGGACATATGAGCTAGGTTTGCTTACTCATACAAATCTCGTTGTCGGTGCAATCTCGTTGTGGGTGCAACCGCTTTATAAAACACCACACTTTGTGGTGCACTCATGAGACTTGGTAGTGCATTGTATAAAAATATTATAGAACTTGCAGCATTTAAGCAGCCGCACAAGATTTGTTAGTAAGGTGTGCTCTTATTTGCCTAATTCCATTGCTGTAAATAATACCCAATGAAGGCAAAAACTAGAATAAAGAAATGACCGAACAAATGCGAATCCAATTTTTCAGAGCTGAGAGCGTGTACATTGTATAATAACTATGAGGAGAAGGGAAAAGGAAAAGACCCAGAATGACGAAAAGAGAAAAACACAGACGCAGTGACAACCAAAACCTTTACTCCTTCCTTCTCGCTATTTCTATACAGTCGCACCCCGCTATAACGAAGGCCAAAAATTCGGAGTTTTTTGTTCGTTATAGCGAGGTTTTGGAAGAAATTCCTTATAGCGGGGGCTATTTGTATGGGAGCAGGGGTTTGAATTCCCAGAGGGTTCATTCGTAATAGCGAGGTTTCCCTTATATGAGGTTCGTTATAGCGGGGTGCGACTGTACTTCCACTGTGGGAGGCATTTGCCGGGGGTGCTGCTGCCCTTGTCGGTAGGGATTGTTGACACCGATATATCCCCCAATGACAATGAGGGCGCTTGGTGTGGGGAGAAGGGCGGCGGGTGGTCAACGAAAAACACGAGCTGTAGCGAGTTGTCGCGAGCTTGAGGATCTCGTGTTTAGGGGGTTCGGGGGTGGTGTACTCCGTATACTACTGGTAATCCACGGACCCCTCGTGGAGCAGCTATGACCCCGCGCCAAGGAGATATCCGGCTATACCTTTTTCCGACGACCTCCGAACTAGTAGTGCTCGTATCCGGATGGCATGTTCCGTGAGCTTTGCCCAATTGGCAATGGGTTCTCCCAACCCGGCATGGGTTAACGTACGGTAGTTTAACTTAGTCCTTATGATAAAGAAAGCCTCACCGTGACTATATCAAAGAGGTTCCCTACCCGGGTACATATCCCCTCCCAAAATAAGGAGATGTGGCTACTCGAGTACCAAGTACGCAAAAGAACACCGGCTTTGATGTGAAGTTGAGCTCACGAGTGTAAGAAGATATGAAAACCACTCCCTTGAAATGTCTCATCTTCCTATCGTAGTTTTGTAGATTGGGGTGGAGAGCTCGGTTATGTTCATTATTTAATTCCGATTCGCACCTGTTAACAATGAGCAAGCGGTGGATGAGTTTCAAATCAGGAAGGTTTTTGTCTATTCGTTGCCGCTGAGACTGCTGGTCAGAATACTGGGAGGGTGGCTGCTACAAGAGGAGCAAGATCACCCAATTTTTCTGCAGCTTGGCGCGGAGAAAGGTTTGTAAACCCCCCCCCATTAACCTTCATATCCCTATCGCTGCGTCCTACCATTCTCACATTCAACCAAGATTTTCGACAGATCATGACTACATATACATAATCGATCAAATTCAGCGACAACAATGCCAACTGCGGTAACACAATTGGGAGCTATAGCACTGCCACCACCACCATTGTCTATAACTCGGACGGGGATGCAAAGGTCATGCGCTGGTTCTCTCCGCTAGAGCCGGATGACATACATCATAGCTTGCGCACCAACCAATTTGAAGGTGTCGGGGATTGGTTTTTGGAAACAAGAGAGTTTTGGGAGTGGAGGGGGGGTGAGGGTGGAGCCGATCAGGCGGTCTTGTTTTGCACTGGAGATCCAGGGGTGGGCAAGACACATTGAGGTCAGTGGCTAGATTCTTTTAAGCGAATGTCACTAACGGTCAGAAATTCTAGTTCCATGGGGATAGATAGGTTGTGTGATCAGGCAAAGGAGGAAGACATAGCAGTTGCATGGTTGTACTGCGATTACAACGTTCGGCAAGAGCAGACCGTCTTCAACACAATGGGAGCGATATTGAAGCGCCTGGTAGGCAGGGAGATCTCGTAGGATATACGGAAGGCATTTCTGGAAGGGAGAAGGCCGCTACTTGGGGATCTGATGCGAATGTTGAGGATGGCGGTTGCCAAGTTACCCCAAGTTTTCACCTGCATCGATGCGCTGGATGAATGCCTTCCGAAGGATCTTCCCAAGCTGCTTGAGTCTCTAAGAGAAATTGTTCGGGAATCCGCTAGGACAAGGATATTCCTCACCGGGAGGCCCCATGTCGGGGAAGCCATTCACAGATATTTCACCAAGGTGGTTACGATACCCAACAGCCCTAAGTAGTGTGATATCAAGAATTATGTAGAGATGAAGTTACATAGCGATGAGATGCCAGAGGCGATGGACCATCCTTTACGGGCGGAGATTGTGAGAATTATTGTGGACAAGATGTCTCATATGTACGTTGGGCTTCCCCTCTATCAACAACGCATACCTACTAAATACGGCGTAGATTCCTCATCGCTTCGCTAACCGTTGAGGCTGTGCTATGGGAAGTGACAGTTGGTCAGAGAAAAAATAAAGTTGAAGAGATGGCGCGAGGCAAGGGACTGAGCGACGCTTATACGGCAACCATAACCCGGCTGCGGGCGCAGAAGGGAAATAAGTCAATGCTTGCGCTGAGGGCGCTTATGTGTCGCATTCGGAAAGACCATTGCTGGCCGCGGAGCTCTGCCACGCCCTGGGAGTGGAGATGGGATCTACATATCTCAATCTGGAAAACGTTCCTGCTATACGGACATTTCTATCATCTTGTCTGGGTCTTCTCACGGTCGAGGCGTCCTCATCGACAGTCCGACTTGTGCACTTAACTTTGCAGGAACATCTCTCAAGCGATCCTACCCTTTTCCACGGTCGACTATTGCGGAGGTTTTCTTGACATATCTCCATTTTAGATCAGTTCGTGATCTTTCCTCTACCCTTCGCTCTGCGCCCTCAACTATGCCCTCCCTAGAATATCCTTCTGTTCACTTGGGGGGAGCATACAAGAAGGGGAATGACGGAAAATGTCATCAAAACACTTGCGCTTCAGTGTTGGAAATGGATCATTCGAGACTGCTCACCACATACATATTTTCCCACTCCCGCAGGACGAGAAACGGAACTACAACTACTCGAAACGCATCGTTGCCTCATAGGTGTTCCACCACCATTAGCTTCTCACCACCTCGCATCTAACCCTGTATGCCAAATGCGACAGTATCCAAAACACCGATTCACCTACAATGAAACATCAATATGCAAGGTGATTACCGAACAATCAACCTCGTTAATAGCGATATTCTCTACCGATGCCCGAGGCAAGTGACCTATCCGTATCCTGGGCCATGAAGTCTGAACCTCGGAAGTACTCTGGAGAAACCGGCAGAAACATGATCTGTGATGGAAAGGAAGTTAGTGTTTTGGCATGCGCTGGAAGTATGCCCGGAATGAAGGTTCACAGTTGAGAAGGATATAAGAGGGCCTGTTATTCCCTTTGTTTGTTTGTTAGTTTATCATCTCATCTCACTTCCTGTTCTACGGTCATCTGTCAAAGTCATTCGTTTTCGCATACGATTTGTTTCTTCTTATTCTTTATTCTTCTTTGATATCTTTTATCTATCTACATTGTTCGTACCAATTAAAGTTTTGTGTCGTACGGTAACTAAGGATTGGATCCGCTGTGCACCGATACCTATTGTTGTTTAATATTCAGCTTCTCGATAAATTTTATGAGCATATAGCAGCTCAACTCCTATTATTGTGGCATGAGCGATATAGTTTCTTTGGTCGAATATTTCACAGGGAGGGGAGACCTGTGAGATTCACTAGACTGCACGAAGTAGCATATCTCAGGATAGTGGAGCTAGTCGCTGGGCTATTGGTGATTAAGAAGTAGGATGTTAATGCGAGCGATTGCACGGGGAGTACGCCTCTCACATGGGCAGCTTACAAGGGGGTTTTAAAGCTTTTGAAACAAGAAGATGTTAATCCTAATCATGCACCAACTAAATATAGCCGGACACCACTCTTGTTGGCGGCTCGGAGCGGGCATGAGGGGGTCATGAAGCCACTTTTGCAACGAGAGGACGTCAATCCTGACCAGACAGACACCGAATATGGCCGGACACCACTCTTGTTCGCTGCTGAGGGAGGGCATGAGGGGGTAGTAAGGGTGCTTCTGGAACGAAACGACGTCAATCCCAACCAGCCAGACACCGAATATGGTCAGACGCCGCTCTTATTGGCGGCCGGGAGAGGACATGAGGGGTGGTAAAAGTGCTTTTGGAACGAAAGGACGTCAATCCAGACCAGGCAGAGATAGGATATGGCCTGACGCCACTTTGGCGGGCGGTTTAGGGCGGGTTTGAAGGGATAGTGAAGGCGTTTCATGAGCGGAACGATGTCTGCACAGATTCTCCAGATCACCAGAACCGAGCCCCTCGGCCTGCAGCACCCCCCAAAGCACACGATGGACTTATAGACATCCTGCTAGAACCCGGCCTTGTCAGTCTCCACACAGCGGGTTGCATTAGCCAGGAATCCCTCCCTCCACCTCCTGAGCCCCGGGACGAGTCTCTAGCGGAGATTCAATTCAGCTCTGATGATAATTATGCGGACATCCCACATTCCAACAGCCAACCTCCACTCCTACCGGCCGACTCAGTTGCCCCCGAACAAGTTCCTGAGTTCAAGGCCTCTCGCTCTAACATCCCTAGATGGCCTCCCGGCAACCGAAGCAGCTGTACTCCCCCAATCCGCTTCCCTTGGCCTTTGAAGTTCCTACTCGCTCTACGGAAATCTGGTACCCAACCTAGCAATTCCCACTCAACCCTGACAATTGTGCTTAAAAGGTATTGGGCCATCGGTTCTTGCCTCTACCTTGTAGCCTTGCTCGCTGACCTCCAAAACTTGCTTAACCCAACGCCCCACAAAGAGGTTGGAGTTGTCTTTGCTAAGTTACGATACTTTTTTGTTTCTTCCCCTCTTAAGCTTGCCTTGAGGAACCGACGGAGGCAAGACCTCCGTCGATTCAAGCATAAATAGACTTTAGTCAGGGCACTTTTCTAGTTTCTCCTCACTCTAAGCCATTTATCCGCTTTTCTCCTCTTTTCTTTTCCCTATTTTTCTTCCCCCAGAGTTCTTATTAGCCATTGGTTCTATAGTGGTACTCCCGGTCTTCATTCCAGTTGGGTTGTTCGTTAGGTTGGTTTTTAATTAGTGTTTTTTTCCCAGGAAATGAGTGATAGTTCAGGACTATCTGGGGCGAAGTCTAGTTCCATAACATTGCCTAATGATTGTGGGTTAGTCCGCAGCCAATACCAGAATGTATGGTGCATTTTTGATTCTCTGGACAATGGCTGTAGGGCACAATAGGGCCCGATTGTCCCTGGGAATAATGAGAGCATTCTTGGTATGCCTACCCGAGTATAGTTCTAGTAACAACAAACCCGCTGCTGGTAGAGAGGAATTACGGTCTGGCTTCATGTAGAATGATAGCTACCAACAGATGGTTTTCCTTAGGCTTAAGACGAAGTGAAGGTGCCAAGGGATAGGTAGCATTGAGGGCAGGATTTCTATTCCTAGACATATGAACTAGAAGACGATGATATTTGAGTTTGAAGTTGGGGCATTTTTTATGCAAGACTAGAGTAATTGAGTTATCTACATTTTTTAGATCAATTTTCTACAGTTCATTGAGGTGAGTGTCATTCTCATGCGCTGATATGAGGACTGCCGAGACCGGACCGTACACCAATGAAAGCTACCTGCCGGCAATGGCTAGGTTAGACAACCTTTCCAAAAAAAATAGCCGAGTGTTAATTACCTCTCAGTTCATCATTTCAAACATCTGTAGTGCGAAAGACGACAGTTCGGCGTTGGTAAACACAACATCGGGTGGGTTCTCATTAGGTTCATCAAAGATAGCAGTGTATGGAATGCGGAGCTCAGGGGATGTAGATATCACAGCTCCGTTTGTGTTGATCTTGAATTGCTGCACACACCTCGGGACACCATTAGGGGACTGTCTTGTACCCATTTGGGGAGCTGGTGCCATTGCCCAGCACTCAATGTGGAGGGCCAAAGAGTCGGTCATCAGTTGGACAAGAATGACATGCCGTATTGCACCAGCTGAGTTGATGAGCCACCGTTCCGCATCCAAGCGAAGGAAATCCATTGCTTGTGAATACCCAACTTCCATCGCCACAGAAGGCCAAACACCCTTTGCCCCACGAGTGGCTGGCCCAAGTGGCTGATGCCCTTCCTTGCTACGGATATTACCAAAATCAAAACGTGTTCCACAAAATGTGCGAGTTGAGTACAGAGTGTTACCAGGAATGTCGGTGATCTTAAATGTAATGCGTATCGAGAGGTTAAGGGAGAGCGTTCTGTGCCTCCACCCGGGCAACATTCGGCAGATTAGAGCCTGCAAGATATTTTCGGTTGTGAAGCGTACAGTGCCCTGTATGTTTGATGCGAAAAATTCTTTATCGATTTCCGGTAGGTCATCATGGGTAACGCCATGGAAGTATAGAAAATATTCCTCAGCAGACCCTGAATTGATAGTCGTCTGCATTATCCTGAGCATCTCTGCTGCAGATTCATATTCAAACTTGTTCTCATCTGGGATCAAGGCAGCCTGCATTTCAAAGGGTGTAGTTCCGCCCACGGTGCCTTGGAGGGGATCCGGAGTAATGTGACTCTGGGCGGCCATCATGATCGCATGGGCGGAGATAGGAGAATGGATGAAATTATTCTGTGATGAAATGTTTTGAACGGAGACAAGTAAAACAAGAGGTTTTTTTTGGAGATGAAAAGCCGGGGGGAGGGGGGATGGGATCAGGGGGGTGAGTGCTCAATGGCTATGAAAGGGTGATTTGGTTTTTGTTGGTCTCAGCCTGGAAACCGTGCTAATTTAAGGCTAACCAAGGTCAGGCTCAGCACACGTGTCTCTAGCAAGGGACTAGTTCTTCCAGACCATTACCACTCCCCGGATATCCGGCAGAGGGCCTTATAATCATTTGTATCTGGGCTGGTCTTGGTGTAAGTTACCACACTAGCGCTCTAAGCGTGGAATACCGATACTCGAGTATATGAAGAGGTCTCCTTGAGGTGGGCAGCAGCAGGTGTGGGGAGGTTAGGGGATTTGAGCGAGGTTGGGCTTTTCCTGTAGGAGTATTGTTTTCAGAATTATAAATAGTAAAATTCCTATCATCGAAAGTAAGGCTATATATTGTCAGTGGACGAAATTAACTGTGGATCAGAGATCGATGGCAACCCCCCAGTTATCACCCTGCACTTTCAACACCATTTAAAGAACTTTATCTAGCTCAAATATTAATTGCTACTATGTATTCTACCTTATACTATATTTTTTTCTTGGTTTTAGTAATTGAGGTGTTGTTGTTGTCATAGCTTAAGTTTTTCCCTCTTGGTTGATCCACGGTTAATTTTGTCCACGCACCATAGTTCACCATAATAGCTTATACGAGGCAGGTTTACCGACTCCTTTGTCACCAGGGGTAACAAAATTGGGACTAGAAATATGCAAGCGGATGACGAGACAGAACAGGGGATATCAAAGACAAACTTTTATTTCGGTGACATGCATCCCTTGGAACTGTGGGCAAATGGAGCCCGTAAATACAAGCATGATGGAGACACTTCCGGTAGTCTCCTTATGATACTGTGATCACACCATTTCCGCCTGTTCCTGCGCCATCTCTCTTGCTTCCCCACTGTCCTTCCTTGCTTTCCTTCACCGCTTCCCCTTCACCGCTTCCCCCACTTGGGGAACGACTTCGGCCCCTCCTAGAACCCTTCCCCGAGTAGCTGAATGCTCCACGGTAAACCCTCAGACCTCCTTCTAGCGTCTTGTAATATGGTATAAGGTCCGGTGACCACGGAGTGACTGCCGGCGATTCACAATAAGGGAAAGAAACCCAAGCTAAGAGTATAAGCATAAGAATGCGAAAATTTGATGCCGCATTGTGCACTTGGAGAGGGGGCTGTTCAAAATCTCCCACGAAAATGGAATGCACACCTATAGTTTCTGCCGGTACGGTAAAGGAACTTTGGATATATTGGGAAGGCGAAGATAGAAGGTACTAGCGGCAAGGTTCCACAGATCTGGGGGTGAACCAGTCATTGGTGATACAAAGATTATCCAAAAGGCTATATCACCTCACTCAAGAAAAGGTCACATACTGCCAAGGGTGTTGGGGATATTAAGCATATCGAAGAGCTATTACAGAGAGAGTCAAATTTTCACGGTAATGTTGCAGGGACTCGTCTTAATAATAAATAACCGATAAAATGGTCAATCCCCGAAGTCCTATCTTCCATGGTGGCGAGCATTGCCGAAATATCAAAGACATAATCTTATTCTGATTAGAAGCCGGGCTCCTAATAGAAATGCAAACGCTAAAATCATTGCAGTAGATGCAGTCCCACAGCAAGAAATCCATCCAGTGATGGTAGCGAAGCAGAATTCCGGTCCTGACCTGCCGCCATTGTCATATCTTCTTCGCTGTGCCTTGCGGCCCTTATCGGCTATGTGTGCGAACTCCTGGCTTTAGTAGTGTTAGTTACGGGGCGGGGCTGGGCTGGTTTTCACTCGCCAGGCCCGCCGTTGCACGTGGCCGGGGGGGGGGATATTTTGGTGATCCCCGCTGATTCCCTGGACGGGGCCCTGTTTCTCGCCACCTATTTTTACAGGGGCTCGTCTGGGGAGTGCGCGGGGCAGGGGGCAGGGGCAGGGAACCCCCAAAAAACAAGCCCCTCCCCCCAGGCCGTTCAGTGGGGCTGGCGGGATGGGGCCCCGGAGGCCCCCTAACCAACTCTAGGCTTTAGTATACAAGCAGCTATAGTAGCTCCCATCTTCGCTTGCTAATGAGTGACAAAGAAAAAATTAGTAGCCACAGGTCAATGAGATAGGAAAGGTACAAAGGAAATATATGCTAGCGGAGTGATCACCCATGATTTTCAAAATGATACCAGCAAAGGCAACTCAAACGTCTTAGTGAGAGGCTTAATCATTTAAGTTCTTGGGGTATGTGTAAAAAGAGGATTTCACAAAAGAGGTCTCAGATAATCCCACCTTCAGTTGTCCTCTAACCAAGAGGGAAACAATAAAACTCGAAGAAGATTCAGCCGAGGCCGGGGTCCTCCTTGCTTATGCTACCAAACTTGTTCACTCCAGCATAACACTAAATTAATTACAGGGCATCTAGAACTCTCCGAAAGCGTATAGGTGCCACTCAACAGAGCTCCCAATTTCGGCCCAACAAATCCAGAAATATTGATAGCTTCAGCTCGACTCTGGGAATGGCAGAACGAAACTAATGAGGTCGATATGGTGAAGCGAGCAGTCCAAGCCCGAGCCTGGCCTCCACAGCCTAAGTATTAGTTCCCAAGTTTACATTTCATGAAATACCTAGCTGGAGCAGTGGTTAATACTCCTGCCGCAACTAGCGGGAGCCCAGGAGCCCAACCCATGCCGAAAATCAGTTATTATTGAACAATACGTCGTGTAGGGCAGGGAAACTGGGAGTTCCTCAAATCCTTCCCTATGGCGACTGGGAGATTGGGGGGGCTTGGCCTTCATCAATGGGGCTATGGGGTTTAAAAATCCTGCTAAGAGGTGGTAGAATCCGACTCTAGACCTTTAAAGGTTATCGCTCGGCGGGTAGTAGACGGGAATGGGGAGGGGGGTTCGCAATAAAAAAAGAAGTATGGTATTAACAAAAGTAATAAAAAAATCATTAAAATTGGCTTCTCTTCTCTAGGGAGGGCAGATGTTTGCCCTAAAGGCTATACCCATTTTAGTGGTGCCCGTTTTGGTAAGATACTCTCCCTTTTTTTGCTTTATACTAGTATACTAGCGTGTTTTCTAGTGGGGGTGTCCTGTGCTCGAGTACAGTACATTATCCAGATGTCGAATAAGTGGGAAAACCTATTGAAGTTTGTCTTCCCTTGGGGGTCCCAGATACTCAAAATCCTTTTAATATGCTGAATGTCTGATTGCTTGGAAGAATTAAGATTTTCGTAACATTTTACAAAATCGATCGTTCCAAGAGGTACCTCAAACTGCATTTATGGGGATAACTAATGAGATTTGGTGCATGATTTGACCACGCTTCCCGGGCCCAAATAAAATACCAGCCCGGACCCGACCGCCATTTCGCAGCTTCCAAAGCACAGGATTACCAACATACTTCAAGAATTGCTCCTTTGGCCATTTTTCATTGTGCCTGGGCAATAATGTCAACAATAATGGGCTCACTAGTATCAAAATCTCACGAAGGTCCCATATCATGGATATAGTCGGAACACTGTTGGTAGATGGTTGTGAGGAATTGGGTTTGAAGGCAGTTGCACCATTGAATGGTTGAAAGTCCCCGGCGATCACTGTGTGCCCAAGTATATTGTTTCTTTGGTACATTTCCTATTTTGTTACTGTTAGTTACTTGTTTGTTTGCCACTCGGGCTCTATAAGCGTCATGATATTTAATAATCATAATAATAATACCTCACAGGACGACGATGAGCAGACCCTTCGACCCCTGACGGTGGGGTCACAATTACCACGCAGCTTTAATTCACTACCTTCTCCGGCAACGAGGTTCTCACCCCCGTGCCCCACTACTCTCACCAGAGAGGATGATGAGGTGGAAATCGAAGGAACAAGAAACTCCCCTACAACACAGAGGGGCCAGAGATGTTTCTGCACCTGGGGGGGATGAGCACCCTTTGGGCTCAGACTTAAGACTCATCAGGATTGAGATAGCCCTAGTGGTGCAGGGGAGGTGGCCCCGAGGTGGAGTTGTCTACTGGGTAGGTTGGGGAGATATCCCCCATGTAGATGATATGCCAGTGGTAGCGGTAAGAGTAGTGAATGTGAGTTGTAGCGAGACTGAAATCTGGAGTCGCCTCACGCGGTCGAAGAAGTTTCCTGCTTCTTCAGATGGGATTTAGTGTAAGATATCCCTAAACTTCCCTCTTCTAGCTCGTCTCCTTCCCACCGCAGTTTAACCACCGCTCATATATCTATTTGCTTTGCTTTGCTTTTCTTCCTTTGTCCAGCTTGGGATTCCTTGTTTTTCCGTTTGCATTTGGCGAAGTGGTGGAGTTTTGCTTGGTTTTTCACTCATTGACTCTTGCTCTATTTATACCTCTAGAAATCCATGTTCTGAACAGGAGAGGAGACGGTTCTGTTTTCTTCTTGCTTGGTTTATGTATTATAATCTAGCCGCTACGGTACAGTGCAGTATGGTGTGAAAGTTCATGGCCCTTGTTATGTTTTTTCTTTTCTTTGAATCTAACATTGCAGCAGAAGGAAATAGAGGAATAAATACATGTATTACCACAATGATAATCTACACGTGTCAAAAACTCAGTGTGGTTCTACCTGTACAGTACTTTATCACGAGACAGTACCCGCACTGTGATTTCGGATGGACCCCCTCTACCCTCCCAAGTCTTTAACTCTCCTATAATGATAGCCTCTGCGGCGAATCTTAAAAAATCACTGTCACTGGTTTCTATCGTGCCTTAACAAAATTAACAGTACACCCAGGATCTGTGGCAACGCAACCCTTTTTATAACCCTATCCCCTAAACACCACTTCAAGAAATTCCTCTAGAACAACCATAACTAAACTATTAGATATAATTACTATGTTTGAAGAAATATTGCCTCACATTTTTCACAATTATACTACAAAACTTAATTTCTCTGAACACCTATCTGAGTTTACTAGGAGGAAAATCTTTAGGTTACACAAAGCTTAGAGCCAGTATTACAAAAATTCTTGCCTTCTTGACATTTATCTTAAAACTGCTAGAAGTATAATTTCCAAGTGACATTAGAGGGATAAGTAGAGAGAGGATAGAGGAATATCCCCTAAAAAAGCCAGATCTCAGGCTAATATTATCATAGAGAAACCTCTCAAAGGCTATAAAACAAGAATTTTTGACATGTTTGAAAAAACTGCTCTTAATGTTTCTATCCTCATAAGGAGGACAATACTTGCATAAAA
>Ga0307509_10002223_pt1 | contig 31768 bp, 24 predicted proteins | sample 10_EM_MG_FD_202245 | JGI IMG/M metagenome (GOLD analysis project Ga0307509, IMG submission 202245) | Populus trichocarpa ectomycorrhiza microbial communities from riparian zone in the Pacific Northwest, United States - 10_EM | ecosystem: Host-associated > Plants > Roots > Unclassified | place...
TCCTCCCCCCGCCTCCCTGCCGAAGCAGTGGGAGCACCGGTTCAATAATTACCGAGCACCGACGCTCACCAAACTCCCCAGAAATAGATGCACCGGGACCGTTGATTTGGCGCACATAATACTGCTCCAACTTCCCCCGTTTTCACATCTGGCCACGGGCAACTCTACGAATTAACGTGTATGCCAGGGCCAAGTCCCAGGGTTAGAACTCTACCACCTGCCTGAAAGAGGCTTGAAACCTAAAGGCATTCACTTCCCCGGTTTGGAAAAAAGCTTATCATAATTGTGCAAGTTTTTTTCTCTTTTTTTCTCTTTCTTTCGAGTGAAAGCAGTCGGGTGGGCGTGATAGATGATGGATGGATGGCCCTTTCGCCGGCGGAACCGGCGGGTCAACTCGCTCGAAACTTTTAGACTACGGTAGCGCCCGATAATAAATAATAATAAAAACCCTCTCAAGTCCGGGGCTGAGTGATTCAAACTGTGGATGATATTGCACCGGCATCGTGGATCAAGTCCCCCGGCAGGCAGGCGAAAAAAGTGCAGTCCACCACTCAGCCCTAAAAAAATGAAACATATCAGAGCGTGGTAGAGGGGAGGGGAGGGGGGAGGGCAAAAGTGCCGTCTTCTCTTTTTTTGAGGAAATAGGTTTGATTTGATTGACCTTTATCTTTATTTCTTCTCCAACGCGACTGGTTAACGGTTACTATAATCCCTTTTTTTATCGAAGCATGAGTTGCGATTTAAATTAGCGACGCCCCCTTCTACCGTACTCCAGAAATGGTTTGGGGGATCCTAGCGTTTTAGCTGGTGCTTAGCTTACTGTGCTACCATACATACAGTACTGTGCTGTTCTGCGCCCTAACGTACCGTAGATAGATGGACGAATAGGTACCGCAGACGGACAGGGCCGAATACGCACAGCACCTACGACGCTCATAAGCACTCAAGTTAAGCTACCCACCCGTCCGCCGTCCGTGCCGGATCAATAAACCCAAGCTCACACTATCATATATGACGCGGCGATCAGACTTCCCCGTGATGACTCTCTCTCTGGCGGGCGCAGGCCGTTATATATAAAAGCCAGGAACTGGGTCCAACTAATATTCAATTACTGTGCTAACTGAAATGACTGGCCGGCCATTGCTGGGAACCACAGTTTTAGTTAACCGGATCGCAGGGCAAAAAAAAAGACGGTAATTTTTTGTACTGTACTCCTGGAATACATCACGATTCTCGCAGTCATACTTGCCACCCCCCCCCCCCGATGGCCGACCAAGATCCAAAGAATCCGTCTGGCGGGGGACTACGGTACAGTGCAGGTCAGACCTTGATACAGAGAAACTCAGAACCCGCGGGATTCCATTGGGGGTGGCGGGGTATCTAGCTATCGAAGACTGGACAGCGGGGTTTGGCTGTGCGTTACGTCCGAGCATCAGGTGATCAAGAGGAGTAGTAGAGATTTAAACCCAACGGCGGGGAGGAAGGAAGGGGCGTCACGTGCGGTGCGTGGTGCGTGGTGCGTGGTTTTACAGGAGTGGTTGTATGCTGGAGCTTCGAGTGTAAAAACACAAGTTAGCTGTGGGGAGGTGAAATTGAAATAGCGAGTCAGGGTTCGGCGCAGGGGCACTAGCGAGGTATAAAGGATGAAGCGAAAAGTTTTCGCGAGGCCTCGTGGGAATGCAAATGTGCGAAATTCAAACAAGAAATCTTCCTAGAGTCGCCGGTGTACGTGAAGGTATGATATTTCTCACCACACCGACGGAGGTGTGATTGGTTGGCAGTAGTATTGGGGATGGAATAGGCGGAGGGATACCGGAGGGAGATAGGGGGGGGTTGGGTCGCGGGAGCCTAGTTGCGGCTATACTAGCAGCTGCTAGTCGGCGAAGTCTATGGGAGGAGAGTAGATGCAGCGAGGTGGGCAAAGGAAATAAGAGCAGTTCGCAGAGATTTCAATAACGAGTGATAATCTATGTTCGTAATTTCTCTATTCTCATAATACAAACACATGCGGTGCATCTAGAGCACCTAATGCCAAAAAAAAAAAAAAAAAGCTCTTCCTCTAACTCTGGCTAAAAAATCCACTCATAAGTCTCCTCAACAACTATCTCCAATTTTCCCACCGCCGCCTCCACACTCCTCCCAACAATGGCTTCGTAAACCCCCCTCTCGGCCCTCCACTTGCCCACACCTGTTTCAAAATAGCCGACGGCAAACTCATCCAGAACAATCTCCACAACCTTCTCCTCTCCCGGCTGCAGCTCCACCTTGCCAAAGCCTTTGAGTTCCTTGGCGGGTCTCTCGACCCGGGACCCAGCCCTGGGCGATATGTAGACCTGCACCGTCTCGCTGCCAGTGACGTTGCCAGTGTTCTTGACGGCTACTTGGACGGTTAGGGTGGCGCCCGGTGCGAGGGTGTTCTCACCCCCGGCGAATTCCAGTGAGGAGAAGGAGAAAGTGGTGTACGAGAGGCCGAAGCCAAAGGGGAAGAGCACGGGGATGTCGCGAGAAACGTAGTGTCTGTATCCAACGAATACGCCCTCGCTGTAATGGATTTCATTCTTGGCCCCGCCGTCGCCGCCAAAGTTGCCCCAAGAGGGATTGTCTTCTACCTTTTTAGGGAAGCTGATGGGGAGTCTGCCCCCCGGCGCTTCCTTCCCCAGCAGCACATCGGCAAGCGCGTTCCCGGCTTCCTGTCCCTGGTACCAGACCTGTAGCAACCCCTGCACCTCCGCGAGCCATGGCATGCTCACCGCGCACCCGGACTGATTCACCACGATGGTTCGCGGGTTGGCCCTTGCGACGGCGGAGATCAACTCGTTTTGCTTCCCCGGCAGGTCCATGCTGTGCCTGTCGTAGCCTTCCGATTCCCACTCGTCGTTCATGCCGACCACCACTACCGCCACGTCCGATTCCTTCGCGAGCGCCGCGGCTCGCGAGATGTACTCTTGCGCGTCGCGGACGAGGTCGACGCCCAGGCGGATCCCGATGGCGGATGGGAAATCGGGGCCGTCTGCGCCCATCCCGGACAGCAGCTGTTCGGGGGATTTGGTGGTTGACTCGGTGACGAGTTTGTACCATACGCCGGCTTGGAGGGTCAGCTTCTTGGTGACTTCTTCGGAACCGGAGGTGAAGAAGAGTTCTCCGGTCTTGGTCCAGTTGGTGTGGTCCAGGAAGAGCTCGTCGTTCAGGTATACCTTCGTTGGCCCGATGGCGCCGAGTCCCAGGATGTGTTCGCCGGAGACTTCCGGGGTGAAGTAGCATGTTAATCGGACGCTGTAGTCCTTGTCTGCTAGGGAGAGGGGTTTCTCGTTTATGAGAAAGATGGTGGAGGTTTTCGTTATCCTGGCTTCTGCCACTTGGCCCTGGGATTCACGGCCCCCGAAGAATTCGAGGATCATGCCGTCCTCGCCGCCTGTCGGGGAGGGCTTTACTCGACCTCCGGGGATGGGGAATGTCTTTACCCATTTTTCGGTCTGACAGCCGACTTCATAGTTCACTTGTATGTTGTGCTCTTTTACGGCTCCACGGATGGAGTCGAGGGGGTTGGTGAGGTAGTGCGGGCTCAAGTTCGCAGATCCCCCGCCTCCAGGAATGGACACATTCGCGTTGGGGCCTATCCAGGCTATCTTCTTGATGGATGTCGGGATGGGGAGGACATGGTTCTCATTCTTGAGCAGGACAATCCCTTCAGTGCCGGCTTTTCGGATGAGCGCTCGATGCTCCGGCTTGTCGTTGGCAACCTCCGGCTCCTCGCCGAAACGTCCCCACTTGCCGGTTTTCGCAACAAGCTCTAGGACATGCCGAGCTCCGGTCTTGATGGCAGCGAGGAGTTCAGGGTCGCTGTTTGATTCATTGACAGCCTTGAGAAGGCTCTGCCCGCGGCGGGGTGCTGGGCCGGGCATTTCTAGGTCTAGTCCTGCTTTGATAGAATCGACTGGGTCGTGAGCTCCACCCCAGTCGGACATTACCAATCCGTCGTATCCCCATTCCTCGCGGAGGACTTGCTTCAGGGTAAAGTTGTTGACATCCGCATGTTGCTATAGTTCCACGTTAGCATCCCCCTGATATTGGCTCGGCCAAAGGACTCACTCCATTAATAGCATTATAAGAGCTCATAATCGCCCAGGGCCCCACATCCCTCATGGCAATCTCAAACGGCTTCAGGTAAATTTCCCTCAAGGTCCTCTCGTCAATGATCTCGTTCACGGTAAACCTCTTGGTCTCCTGCTCGTTCGCGACGAAATGCTTCATGGTGGCGGCAACACCCTTGGACTGCACGCCGCCCACGTATGCCGCCGCTAGTTTCCCGGATAAGTACGGGTCCTCGGAGAAGGATTCAAAGTTCCGCCCGCCAAGTGGGGACCTGTGATTGCATGTTGTCGGGGCAAGGAGGACGTTTGCCTGCTTGCTGTGGACCTCTTCACCGAGGGCTTCACCGACCCGGTGGATTAAGCTCGTGTCCCAAGTTGCGGCGAGGGAGACGCCGGCGGGGAAGAATGCTGCCTGTATTGGTTCCATCAGCAATCAGGGGGAAAAATCAATTTCAGAGAGGAAATAAGAAAAACCTTCGTCCTGTTGGAGAAAAACTGCCCCCGAGCCCCACTGGGTCCATCGGTCATCTTGACACCAGCGACCCGACCCTGTATCTCCACGGTTCTCCAAAAGTCTGCGCCAGCGAGCAGCGAAACCTGCTCCTTTAGACTCAATCCCTCTAACGTCACGTCCACCACCTCTTGAAGATCCTTTGGTAAAGCTTTGGAATCCATTAGTCGATCAGGCGTCCCGAGTACTGACTTGCAAGGGAGGAAAGGGTAGAATATGGACAATGTGACAATGAAGGCAAGGACTTGCATTTCGAGTGTATCATTTCGGGCGTATTGGGGGGGGGGGTTAAGCGTGGCATTTTATAATTTGAATGTTAGACAATTGGTGGAATTGGTGGAATTGGTGGAGTTGGTGGAGTTGGTGGAGTTGGCTGGTTGGCAGGGAGGGAGAGAGAGTAGAATACATGGGTGTTTAGTTTGTATAGCATAGAGGTATCCTTTGGGTGCGTTACTTTGTTTCCCGTCTTTACCACGGTCTGCTAGTACAGGAGTAAACCACCAAGGTGTTGCACTAGCACCCTCCCTATCGAACATTGCCGTTACATCACCTAATCGGATACCCGTTTCAAGGCCCCCCCCTCCTCCACTGGAAAAGCCCTATGCGGGTAATCTGGGGGGGGGGGGGGGCGTACTCGAATAGCACGCAATCGAGTGTCCGGGGAGTATCGCACAAATTACCGGACAACTGCCATGCTACCATCTCCCCTCGCCCTAGTTTTTCCGGAGAAAGCTGGGGAAGATATAATAGATGGTAAAAACTCGCTAGGGTATTTGTTATTGTAGGCTGGCATACCTCTTCCTCGTATTTGCCAGAGGGGGACGTACCGTAGACTAGTTCTAGATCCGCCTTTTCTGTGGTTCCTACCGTCCCGGGAAGGCAAGGGGAGGGGAGGGGAAGGGAGGGAAGGGAAGGGGTACCGGAAGGTAAAGGAAAAGGTGGTGGGCGTGGGCCACCACCCCATCACTGTTGTTGTGCCTGAAATTATCATAATATTATGTTTACCGCTAAACTACCCGTTGGCGGGGGTTCTCCTCCTCCTCCTCCTCCCGGGAGGGAGGGAAAGGGTCCATCCAGTTCAGCCCGGGTTTCGCTTCTGAGGAGGCGGTTGGCTTAGCGTATCCGGGGAAAGTTTGTTTGTTTGTTGCCGTTGCGCCACGGGAAGGAGTGTTGTCGTATCGGAGTTGTGCGATATCCCACGCTTGTAAGTTGGTGGTGGCTTGTTTGAGCCAACTACAAGTAACTTAATGACAACTGGGAGTTTCGTTTCGTGGGAGGAACGTGCGATAATCTCCTCCCACACCACCCCTCCAAAGGTTGCACTCACGGTTGGATTGATTGGTCAATCACATGGCTGCCGAAATTCCCCTAGTATTTTCATACAAGTATTGTAATATTATTATATTAATATTATACCGGGTAATATCGTGCGCTGGATGATAGCCAACTAACGAGATTTTTTCAAGGCAAGAGGAAGTGTTCTTGGAAATGCACTATCTCCCGATGGGGGGATGATCCCAGTGTGGCAATTCACACTTATTTGTGCAAGGACTAGTAATTGGCCCCACGTGTGAGGAATAAAACGGCCAGCTAGAGTACACCGAGTGATAATCCAAGTAATGGATGTTACGGTACTGTATTTCTACCGGCATCAATGGGTTCATCATCGGTTGCGTGGGTTCTTCCTTTTTTCATGTTTTTGCTATGATACCCCCCCCCTTGCTCGCTGCTACTCATTGAGAAAAATCACTTTGTTATCGCGGCAGCTCCAGAAATGTCTCCTTAGTTGGTTACTCGAGTAGTAGAATCAAAAAACATCAAATTCCATTACCATCCTACAAAAACGGGGCGGTAGATACAATAGCTAAATAAATAAACAAAAAACTTCACCCGTCCTAGAGCGTGCCTAGCGCTTACTCGTGCATGAGTTCCTATGGCGGAAGGGAACCAAACCCCTCAAAAAAAAAAAGTAATCACTAAACACGAGTACAACCTTTAAACGGTACTCAAAATACGCTCCGACAACTTAGCAGGCCGATTCCTTCCGCTCCCAAGCGACAACAGAAAGAGAAGAGAAAAAGAAGGTTGTTATGCCATCTTTTTGACGGGTCTATGAGCCACCAGCTGATAATAATGTGTATTGCATCTTGCAAAGTGCGCCCTCGTCCGAGGCTAAATTTCGCATTTGTTAGTTTCCTATTATATATATATAGCTACTCGCCTGTCTATTGGGCACTAGGACACCTTGGGACTATTGATGCCTGTATTGGTGCCAAGGTGTCCGGATACTTTATAAACGGGCTAGTGATTGTATTGGGAGGGAGGGACAGTCGAAAACTTACTTCTCCAAGAGTTCGTACGTACGCACCACAGACAGGACAGTGGTATCTCCCTTCGCGCTGGTGATTTCTTCTGCCGTCGTTGCCTACAAGCTCACCTGCTGCGATGAGATCGGCTGGGGTTGGCACTGGGCCGTCTGGGATGCCTGGGACGCCTGGGCCGTCATCTGAGCCGTCTGAGCCGCCATCTGAGCCGCCATCTGAGCCGCCATCTGAGCCGCCATCTGAGCCGCCATCTGAGCCGCCATCTGAGCCGCCATCTGAGCCGCCATATGAGCCGCCATATGAGCCGTCGTCTGAGCCGCCGTCTGAGCCGCCGTCTGAGCCCTGGACCGAGCCCTGGACCAAGCCCTGGACCGAGCTTTGGGCCGAGCTCTTGACCGAGCTCTTGACCGAGACCGGTGGTGAGCCCGGTGGTGGACCCTTTGGTGGACCCTTTGGTGGACCCTTTGGTGGACCCTTTGGTGGACCCTTTGGTGGACCCTTTGGTGGACCCTTTGGTGGACCCTTTGGCGGACCCTGTGGTGGACCCTTTGGCGGACCCGGTGGCGGACCCTTTGGTGGACCCTGTGGTGGACCCTTTGGCGGACCCTGTGGTGGACCCGGTGGTGAACCCTTTGGTGGACCCTTTGGTGGACCCGGTGGCGGACCAGGTGGCGGACCAGGTGGTGGGCCAGGTGATGGACCAGGTGGTGGACCCGGTGGCAAACCCGGTGGCGAGCCCTGGGGTGAGCCCTGGACCGAACCCTGTGGTGGGCCTTGGACCGAGCCCTGGACCGCTGTGGCACCTGCAGCAGCACCTCCAGTATCGCTGGCGACATTACCGGCGGCACCAGTGGCCGGATCTGCGGGCCGACCTGGTGTGGTTCCGCTGCCCTGTCCACCGCCGCCGCCGCCTGAGCCAGCGGGGAAGTTGGCTATGAAATCGAGAATAATACGGTCTCTGTCCGCCGCTTGCCTCTGCCCCGCCAGAATAGTTTCCTCTATGCGTTGCATTCTCCCCGTTATAGTATCCTCGATGCGTTGCACTCTCCCCGTTATAGTTTCCTCTGTGCGTTGCATTCTCTCTGTTAATGCCCGAACTCCGGACAAGAGCTCAGACAAGACAGGTGAAGTAGGCTGGGCCATTAGTGCTGGCGCTGCTCTGGCCAAAGATGGTTGCCTCACGGCTCCCCATGACCTTGTGCCCAACGCCGCAACCCCGGCCAGTGCTCTAGCCTCCGCAGCTCGTTGGCTTGTCGGCTCTGGCTCTTCGGGGATTTGTATTATTCTATTGTCACCAGAGGGCCGTACGAGATGCCTGATCGGTTGTATGACTTCCGTAGTAGTTTGTCCCATGGTTGGCAGAAACGGAGTGCCTGTCTGGGCGTTCATTCGAGCTACACGCTTTGCGGGTCTCGCGCGTCTGTCTCGATCGATCAAACCCTCATCGTCTTCTTCTGAAGATGAGTGGTTGTAGAATCGTTTCTGCTTGCGGGGCGCGACCCCATAAATATTCAGCTCGTTCCTGTCACGGGGTAACTCATCCTCACTATCCGAGTAGGCAAGATAGTCTGACCGCTGATTGAGGGCTCGTTGGTAGTTCTGCTCCTTCTCCGCCCACCTAGCGTTGAAACTAGCCACCGCCGAGGCCAGGGTAGTCGGGTTTTCCTGGATGGTTAGCGGTTCCGACTCTTCGTTCACATTGAACGTAGGTGGCGCAGAGGCAATGGGGAGTGTGGGTGCGGGAAGGTTTGCTCTTATTAGTGCTAGGACAGCGCCTCTTCTTGTTGTGGGCCTTGTGGCGGTGCGCCATCTTTCAGCAGCTGGCCGAGAAAGAGGTCTTGCTACCCAAATCCAGAGTTGGTCGTTTATCCTTATGTACGACACTTGAGGTAACCTGATGGTGTCACCTCCATACGTCTTCGAATTAGTTTCCATGATTTGAATGATTTTGTCAGTGTTATCGTCAGGAAGGAAGGCTGCTCGAGCAAAGCCCTGGGGGGGGCTCCCGGTAGGTGCTGGTTGGCTTCCAACTAATATCTGAGTCGTATCTGAAGCTAAAATCAAATGTTTATCGCGAAGTTCTTCCCTCTGAGAATTGCTAAGTTGGTTGTTCCGATTTAATCTTGTCACTAAGGTGACCGAATTAGCTGTGAAGCGATGGGGGAACGGCTGTACTTACAGGCACTTTGGTAAGCCGTCAAGTGCTGCGGCATGATAGGGAGGTTTTGAGCTCTTGTCCAAGAACCACCTAGAAGGGCGGAGTCGCTAGTGGGTGTGAGCTTCTATGCGCTAGTGCCGCAACGGGTGGGGGACCTACCTCATGAGCACAACCTTATAGCCCGGCGGGACGGGTACCACCGAGAAACCGCACCCATTGTCTTGATTTTGACATAGGCAGCTGTGAGGCAAGTTGGCTGCCGTCAGGCAGTTCATTTGGAGAAGGATTCCGCCGACATTGTCGAGATGCCACATTGCCCGCTCCAGATCATCGGAGTGATTGGCATGTGATAACACACCAGTGAGGTTGGCGAGTAGGTTGAGGGCGGTGGAAGCACCAGCTCTCTGCGGACCCCTAGCCTAGAACCCACTCACTATTAATCTTGGGAAGCCCCAGCTGCTTCTAAAACACTGTCTTACCGGAAAGAATGTACGGAGAACCTCGCGATATTCTGCGGCAGACCAATTTTCTGGTATGTAGTGTCTCGCTGCTTGGCTATCCCCGTCTATTGGAATGGGTCCCTGGATTTGGGCGAGCCCCTCGAGGAACGCGGTTACCGTTCTCACTGAAAAAACACCACAATCATATCCGTTTTGTTGCTGCGGCACACCCACTACGGAGTTCGCTGGGAGGGTCAGAGTTGCCGCTGATCCAGCAATAGTCTGGACTGCTGGTGATTCAAAAATAGGTCTCAAGACATTAAAGAGGATGTTGGGATCGCCGGAACCTATAAGGCTGTTGTGACTGAAAAAGTGTCCTTTGACCCGATCAACTATCGAGATCCACCAGTGGGTGCCTGGCTGATCTGCCTGGACATTCGACTGCATAAATACCCAAAACCTTGCACCTAATCGGCTACTTGCGAGGTGTGAAGGATCGCCGGTGACGGCTAACAAGGCTGTAAGTGAGACCGAAAATACCTCTGCCTCCGGATGGAATTGGTCATATCGAGTGACGACTGCATCCATGATATCACTTGTGAGCCATCCCGTGGGTTCTAAGCCTCTTGGGTCTGGCGTTGTCTGTGTTCGCTGGAATCTTTCTTCGCTGTCGAAAGGATCCATCGTGTAATTTTCAAGTGTCCATGGCCCAAACCTGGCCTCTCGGGCAGCTACCATAGCAGGGGTAAAGCTTGAGTCGTCAAGTTGAAGGATACCAGCGGTCGGTACGCCAGCAGGGGTTGCTGGTTCGATAGCTTGCGTACAAAGTGGTTCCCGAATCATCCATGGAGTCGGGCCGTAGAAGTTATGTTTGCTTTGGGTAGTAACCCTACCTACTTGCTGTAATACTGGCCTCCTCGTTTGAAGCCAGAATATTGGAGGCTGATTGTCAACTTCCAAAAAAGCAAAATCCGGAAGCACAGCAGAGTAAGGTTGAGTATCGAGAATATTAGCAGAATTGACGCAAGTTGCCATATAGCTAGGATATCGGGGCAGCGCCAAGCCTTTGACGAAACCCTGACCATTTTCGTCCAAGGCTACCATACATTTATTGACACCGAGATTCCATTGTAGTTCGACCTCCCGCCGGTTGGCCGCGATCAACTCGGCGCTAGCTATTCGTTTGTTAGTGGCCACTGATAGCGGGCGAACGTGGGCCGGGGAGGTCACCTCCGGGTGGGTGGCTTTCCATTTGCCTGCGAAAACGCTCGGCAGGGCCCGCTAAAGCGATATCTGCCATCTTGACAGCCGGTAGAGTTCGGCTGGATGTTTAACTTAGTCCCTATTCGCAACAAGGATATCCGGCCTTCTTAGACCCTGGGGGAGGATCAAGCTTACCCTAAAAAGATTTGCTTCTGACATCGGCGCAGGGCCGTCACTTCGATTGGACAAGACCCGTTTCCTCCGGGATCACATTCATCATGCCGTGAGTTTGGTATACCTCGAAACATGATTGCTTCGGCGCCATTATCGATCTCCCGTTGGGCAAACTCGATAGCTCGGATGTGACCAGTGAGCTGTACGAGCAACTGTTTAATCTCGTCTGGCACCGCCTCTGGCATTTCCTCTGTTCCGGTTGCGTGAAGTTGCTGTGGGGGACCTTCGGGATTCTCGTTTTGTTGCTAGACCGCCCTAGTGAGTATCGATAACACACGTATTTTATTCCACTTACCTGGTAGAGAGTATCTATGAGTCCGCCCATAAATCCTGGCATACCCCAACCCGCTGAATCAATGGGGGTCACTGGGTTAGGCCAAAAATGATCGGGGTCACGGCTTTCGTGCCATAGGGCCATGGCCCTCAAGGCGTATCGCCAAGAACGCTCAATCCCTTGAGGAGGGGTAGAGACATTGTAGCCCTGGGCAAGGTTTATCCTGCAGGTAGGATCTCTAGTCGCCACTCGCAAGCATTGCTCGAGGGCACCTTGGGCCGATAAGTTATCCGGTACCCCGACTTCACCAGCCGGCCATGGAGTGAGGATGTGTAGCGTCGTGGTTTGGAAATTTAGGTCCCCAAACCAGTATTCATGGAGGCTGTTCCGGAGAATAAATAGTAGGTTTGAACATTGAGGGAGTCTCTGGCGTATTTCGGGAGTTAAAAAGGTAGCCGGTAAGTCGTCTAGCGAAATCGGGTTTGAGATGATTAGAGGATATCGGTTTGGGTATCTCCTGGAGAGAAATTCGCAATAAACCCTCCACAGAGAATCAGACGGGCGATCGGCGTCGATACCCCAAGGATTGGGCCCCTCAAATTGGTGTTCGTTATCCAGATCTTGAATGACAGGTTCGTTCCAGGCTCCCAAAGTGTTCGCTGGCCCGACCGCCCCCGTGGAGTCGGCATCGGTGCTCGCCCCCGTGGAGTCGGAATCGGTGCTCGCCCCCGTGAAGTCGTAATCGGTGAAAAGGCTAAGAAAATCATTCAACTCAGGCTGGGGGGGGACTCGAGGTAGGGAAATCGGGGGTCTGAGTCGGTCACGATCAATTCGCAAAACCGTCGGAATATTTTGTTGGACCATGGTTGTCAAGACTCCAGGGGTTCAATCGCAACTGAGGTGTCGACTATCGCAACAATGGTATTTTTGAGGTGAGGATGTTGTTTCCTTCCCTCTATCGGCCTCTGTCCTGAGCATAGACCATATCTTTAAACATCTATTGTCTGGGCCTCGGGAAACAAGAGAAAGGAAATTTACGCTCGTGGATTTTGGCTTTTTTTTCCGCCTTGAGCAAACAAAGGATTGAAGGGCCCGAACACCCACATCAGGAGACAAAGGGCAAAAAGCCATTTTACTGGGAAACAATAGGGTCTTGCTCGACTGAAAGATGTGTAAGATATGCATGGCGCTAGTCTCTAGAGTAACCAGAATAGCACTTTGGAGGACAGAACACTAGGCACATAGGCGTAATACTAGATAATGAAGGAATATATTAGAAGAATGGTTTATATAGTCGCATGATATTGCCGGGAGTCTTGAGGCGCGTACCTTTAATGTTCACTTGTGTCTATGGCAGTATCAATTGCGGAGCCTAGGTGAGAATAAAAAAGGCCTTGTCGACATTCCTGGGCCTCCGCCATCTAGAAAATTATTGTTCCAAGCGGAATCCACCATGCTGATTGTATTTGATCAAACCACCAAGGCAAGCCGTTTAAACTTCAGGGGAATCAAACCAAGGGTGTCTGGGACAATACGACCTTCCATGGATACGAATATAAAACATCCACGTCCAGGAAGCCAGCTACGCCAATAGCGATTGAAGTTATGAAGTTGGGACTAGAGGCCGTATGCTAGGGATACTGCGTCTGAACGGGGTTAAAAATCAATAGGACCGACTTGGAGGTATATTTAAGTTCGCATACGTACTCGTACATAACCAACACGAAAACCCGGGGGTCGCTGATATGACAGCCCGCGGGCACTCAATTACAGCTCCTCAACGATCGCTTGGACGGGGGTATTAGGCGGGTACAAGGACGCGCTTCACCAGAGAATGAACGCCTTCCCGGTCAGTGGGGGCTCCCACAACCGATAAACGGTGGCCCGCAGCAATTGGAGACGTTAATTGAGATCTAAAGTACCTTAGCTTGTGTATTTTTGAATCGGGGAAACTTGCACAATGCCGGCTAGAACAAAGAACTGCACTCGAATAACGGGGATAGGGATTGTAGTGGCTACTTGCACTCTGGTGTAACTCAGTCTCCACTCGCTGGCGGGGGAGTTTCGCAATAGGACATAGTAACAATACATACAAAGGCCAACGTTGGATTTGAGATGAGCCCGGCTGCAGATAATTAGGCAGGCTTAAGTTCGTGCTCGGTTGGGGAGGACATGTGATGTTGATCACGCCGGTGCTAGGAACTTGGGACGATGTCGAGGCTGCAGGGGTAGACGTGATAGAGTAATCAGTCATACGGGTAATATCTGGAACTGGGGCAAAGAGGCACATTGTCACTGATGCCCTGACGACAACGTGTTGTGCGGACAGGGTTCCTCGTCCGACGACGACACCACCCTTGGTATCATAAGCCGCTCTGGCGTCACCCTCTTTCTTCTTCTTCCTCACCCCCATCCCTATCCTCATCTTTAACCTTAACTTATCCGAGTATCCATATCAGTATTTGTCCCATTGACTGATTTTGCAGGTCTGCAGCCGACGGCCGTCCACCCCGTCTCGTCCTTTGTCGTCCTCGCCCCGTCTTGGGTGGACGGGGCGACTGGAAGCGCTGGGATTATACTTTTCTTTCTATCCACAGGTGGTGCTTTTCTTTATTAAACGCTTGGCCAAAATACGAAACAACGTTTTAAACTTTCACTAGTCAAGTACGAAGAGGAATGTTTTCGTACAAGGAAGAGATTATTTTGCTGGTTAACAATACCGTCTTGTGCGAAAATATCTCCCTGAATACGATACTTGTAAATAAAGATATAGATTTAGACTGTAACCTGTGCAAATTGAGTCATTGAGAATACCGGGGTGCAAGTACGGTACTGTACACTGGGAGACGCTCTCATTCAGGGCAAGGATTATTTTGCTGGCTAACTGCTCCCGTCTTGTAAATCTGCCAAAAACATTTTCCCTGCCACTTGTAACCGGAGGATTGAAGTTGATAGGAAAACAGAATTCAAAGGTTCAAAAAAAGAAAACCAACCTTCGCAAGATATTATAGCAATGATTTTTTATGCAGGAATCATATGCCAACTTGGGGGTTGCTGTATTGCTCACTATTAAAAGATCACACATTGAGCTGTAGGAGGGGGGATGGATAGTGGCCTGAGAGGTCCAGTCATTTTCACCCGCTTGGCAGGCCGAAGAAAATCCTCCCCATACTTGCTCAGGTCCTCAACGTTTGCCCTCTTCCGCTTTAGATGGACTCTGGTTGGAATTTGATGCTCCACTACATCCCAACCACTCGCTAGCAGTGTCTTCCCCTCATCATTTCCAGCGCCTGACTGAGAAGGCGTCTCATCACCCCCAAGAGACTTTGCCTTCCCATCGGGGCCGGAATTCCGCTCCCGTAGGGGTTCATCAATTTTTCCACTAGCGGATTTCTTCTGCTCAACTCTCCACTTCCTCTGTACCAGCGGCGATTCCGGATCCATCAGGTTATTAGCATTAGTGATTGGCGAGAGTTTTAACACCGAACTAGAGGGTGAGATTTGCGTTGCGGTTGGAGTAGATCCTTCCGCTGCGGGGACCAAGCCTTCCACTCGCTTTCGCTGACTCTTGAGAGACCTTCTCTGCTTACCGAGAGCCTCCGAATTCAGCTTCTCCCGGAGTTCATCAACTTTCCCACCACCGGACCTCCCGAGCCTCGCTTTCAACCTTTTTTGTCGTATTAGTGAGCCCTGGTTGTCCAGGTCCTCCACATGGGCCATTAATGAGAGCCTTCCCTTCGAACTGGGTGGTGGGGTTTGTGTGGGCATTAATTTAGAATTTTCCGTTTCTTGGGATAATTGCAAGAGTTGCTCTCGCTCAAGTTTGTGTTTGGCAGGAGTAGGGGTGGATGGTTGACCGGCGAAAGAAACCTGGCGGGACTTCGAGAATCTAGTCATAAGGCTCTCAAGATATGCTATACCAGCTTCCACTCCTCTTTTAGGTAACTGCGTAAGTAACTCTGGCTTGATCTTATATTTATCAGAGTAAGTACTAGGCGGCTGATCTGGGAAAATAATCTGCCTCAATCCGGATGGTGCGATCCCTCCCACTGGCTCCTTGGGTAGCTCAGGCTCGCGGCACCGAGCACTAGGAAGAAATGAGGAACCTGGGAGCGGAGCTCTGCGTACTCTCTGTCCCAAGATCGCCGCCCTTGTCTCCAATGTCCCCGCCAAGTCCTCTCTCTGCTCCTCGAGGTATCTCTGACTCCAGTCATTCGCCCGATCGTGGTAGACCCTCAGCGTCCTCAACACTCCGGAAATCCCAGTGGCACTAAGCTCCGAATGGGATTTAAACTCCAGCATCGGCTCTGGGGGGAGTTTCCTACTAGCCTGCCCTAGTGACAACTCTTTGTCCCAGTCTCTCCCCCAAGAGTGCATGTGTCTGGTACGCAACAGCGGGGAGCACATCTCGCGTTTGAATATCCGGTTGGCTTCTGGATCGGAAGGCTCTCTTTTCCGAGGTTTTTTTCTCCCCGGACCAACGGGACTTTTCGTCGGGGTAAAGTTTGGTAATGGGAGAAACGGTATGGGTAATATGAACTCGTTTCCGGGGGAATGGAGCGCTCTGGGGAGTGTGCCTGTGTCGGGTTTGCGGCAGGAAGTAGGTGGAGAGCGCGTCAATGCCGCGGAAACATGAGCAGCGGAAGAAAGAGCAGTAAGCTTTGGCGTTATTGGGGTGGTGATAGTAGAGCTGGTATTTCCCTTATTTTGAGGTTCGCAAAGTATCTCGAAGTACTTCTTGATAGCGGACTCTACGCTGCCCAAGCGGAGGAACTTTGCGCCAAAAGTGTTCAAGTTAAGCACATCTTCTTTCCTTATTTTCTTTGACCCAACTTTTTTCTTCCCCTTATCCTTCACAGACGGGGACGGAGAAGGATAAGCATCGGAATGCGAAGAGGCCACTGAAGGAGTGGTATAAATAGCATCAGGACCACACCCACGAATAGTTGCTTGCTCAAGGGTAATAAACTCTCCACGCAAAGCGTACTGCACAGCATGCCAGAGCGAAACAGCAGTTTGGCTTTTCATCTTCCTTGCCTTTGCAACCATATCTAAGTCCTTGGCAGCCCGTACAAGCGCAGACACCAGTTGTGGACCTGAAAACTCCTCTGCTCCAGGAGGCTCTCTACCAAGCCGCGTATAAGTGATGCTAATGTGGCGGCGGACAAGCCTGCGGCTGTACAGGATGTATTCTCTCTTCCGCACATCCAGAGGGATAGATCCGATGGTAGTAGCAGTAGTAGCAGAAGATGGCTCCGGAGGAGTAGGGCCGAAATTATCAGTCGCAGATGAACCGATATCTTCGAGGTAATCCCATTGCGTATGAAGTGGGTCCACAGACTCGAAGGTGGTGCGGGGGATGTCTGGTTTATACTGAATACGCATGCCGTTTTAGGAGGTATTTGGCGAAGAAATGTTAATGGTTCGTTTTTTTGACGAAAGTGGCGGATAGTAGGTAGCTAGGGGAAGAGGGAGAAAACAGGACGGTTTGATGCTTGCCCCGTCTAGGGTGCAGAAGGGGAATTGGAGGTGGGGAAAGAATGATGCAAGTGTTAGAGTGAAATTAAAGGTATCAAGAAAGAAGAATGTGGTGAGGGATAATGTGAGAGGAGGGAGTTGGAGAGTAGCACGGCGAGACCGTGAGCATGATTTTATCCCCCGCAACCCTATAATACCCTCTAACCTAGCATCTATTCTATGTGTTAAGGGACTGGGATTGTAGATATTGCCAACGTGGGCAACCTGTAGTGCTCGCGAAAGAGGGAGTGGAAAATGAGCCCCCATGTGAGTTAAACGGGTATCATAGTTGGACTGCGCTATTTACACACCAAAATAGGGGATTTTCGCACATTCATATCAGCGAGAATTTTGGCATTGGTGTAAAAATGATTTCATACACTCCTCCCTTCGCCTCTCCACATCATATCTCCCCGTTTTATACATATAAATATCATTTCGGCTCTACCAGTTACTTTAAGCAGGGCGGTGGTTCGGGGGTCCTCTCCCTGCAATACCAAAAAATTGCAACGTGGGAGCGCTATTGTCAGAAAATTCCTATTCCAGCAGTTATGGATAGAGGCTTATTCAAGGAGAAATTCCTAATATCAATTTTAACTAATTCTCGGAGATAACACAGATTGCCTACGCAACATATCGAATTTTGAATAATTTTGGCAGCTAAGTTAATAGTTTTTCCGAATAACCCTACTTTTTGGTGGTAGGTGGGGAATAGACTTGTCCCTTGTGCCTCCGTGGCCTAGCTTCTGGAGGAGGTATGTATGATATGCACTTGTTCAGGTTGAATTTCTCGAACTCAAGTGGTGCGCATCATGAGAAACCGTTAACGGCGGCGTGTTTCCCGGTGCTCCGTCCTCATACTTTAATTAACAGAAATCGAAATAAGATTGTGGAGTAAGCTTTGTCCAACCACTACTAGCCTGGAACTGTACCAATAATGGTCTAGTCCTTCTCTAGCCTTATTCCGACTTTCACCAATTTCTATGGAATTGCACATGCGGCAAGAAACGAAACTATTTTCTATTCAGTATGCCGAAAAATCGAAAACAGTTTCTGCAGGATTGTGGGGTCCTCATTCTTCTAGCGAGCGGGTATGATACCATAGTGATTCCCAACTCCCTCTTTAAGCCTCAAGAAGGACGCTATGTCAACAACAACAACATCCATTTACCTCCGAGTATCACACTGCCATGCTGTTGCTTCTGAATTTTTAGAGCCGATAACCTGTCTCATTAATAATCATGATCGATCACTCGATGCCAAGAACCAGACAAAGGAACCTCCTGGCTCTTATGACTGAGTGAGGGTGTGGAGGTGAAACTGCTCCATTGTGCGACTTTCCGCAGGCTCATTGTGTTGGCCTCTTGCATTGATGGGTTTCTGAAAGGGAGGGTATCATTTGGTTTGCTTGTGGGGTCTCGGAGTAGATACGGCGTTAAATTAATAACAAATCTTAGTGCCAAGGGCCTACTCTACCAAACAAGCTGAGCCCTTTAAGGTGAACCTCGGATTCCATCAGTTCGCTTTCGTAAACCTCACGACTAAAAGTCTTGTGCGCGCGTGAGGGAGAAATTACAGCTGGGTACTTGTGAGGTTCCCATATAAAAGCACACTTTGCCTCTCGGTAAGGAGGTAAATAAGGGGTAAAAATCAAAGAGAAATTTAAAAAGACTTCAACCTGACACTCTATCTTGATCATTTATTTCATAACCGGAAGACAAAGGATAAGGTTATGATACCTAAGCAAAGGGGATTGGAAATTCGCCCCGCATGGCTGGGTGCAGTAACCCAGGGTCAGGAGCTAAGAACTATTTTCAAGGTCGTACCGTAGTGCCTGTGAGGTTCGGGCTGTCCCCGTTTACTAATAGGGCCTTATAAGTCTCGCGGGTTAGGGTTAGAAATAGTCACTCGGGTCGCATCATTTCCGGAATAGAACCTGGTCTCAACAACGGTATCATACTTATTCTGTTAGATCTAGGCTCTACTGGGAGCTTATACTTCGCACTCCTATACGAGGACTGTTTGAAACTCATGGAACCAGGCACAAATCCCCAGAACAACCCACCGGAATCCCCCCCTATCACGAACCTTCTATCATGCCCCATAATTCTCTCTACAGGGAGTGAGACGTGTCAGCGCCAGTAATTTCGAATTCCCATATAACCCCTTCTACACATCTGAAATTCCCGCACTCCATCCGCCATGGAAGCCTACCTCGAGCTACTCTGCTGCGGTCTCACCATCCCCACCGACCCCCCCCGTAAACGCTACCACTGGTGGATAAGTCCCAAGACAACCATGTCACCATCGTCATCACCGCGGTCTAACACCCCCCCAAACCTCCTCCCGTCCGATGTCTCAGAGATAGAACTGGAGGTCTCACTCCTGGAGAAGCTGGTGAAGTTCTTGAAAGCAAAGAAAGAGGAACACGATATCGCAGCGGAGATATGCGCGCGAGCACTTGATAACGCGAATGTGTTAAGTCGACTGGTGGGACAAGATATGGAGCGGTGTCAGAGGTTGATCTTGAAATATCGCGAAAGGATTTCTGAAGTTAGGGGGAGAACAGGAGAAGATAGACGGCCGGGGGCGGTAGTATAAACTGAAGTAAATTCCCTAGATCAGGAGGCTTGAGAGGATGTTTCAGTTAGTGGGACGGGGTTGGGGCGTGCGATATTTCATGATTCTATCGTTTTCAAGTATCACGTATTACTATTTCCAATAAGAGATTCATCCACCAATATTATGTTTGAGAGAATTGATTTTTAATTCCCTTTCTCCCTCTCATCTTTGGATCCACTTAGTAAACTTGAATACCTTACCCTGAATATAATCGCTAAGATGCCAACAAATTCCTTTCCCCTTATCCTTCATCCCACACCTACCAAAGCACGCTACCTCGACCCTATCAGAGACAGATTCCAATTATGGGCGCAGCCAATAGTATCCCTTTAATCAGACCTCGCCCCAGAGCCGCCTCCACTATATCATTACACTGCACAACTAATGTGGACATAACTCACACGGCCCCACCCACTACCCTTCCATTGGATCTACTAACCTACCTCCAGTCAATAACAGCCTCGCCAACCTACTGCATTCGCTCCCTCAAAAATTTTAACTCTCTCGCCTCGACCCTAGCCTTCTACATCCGCCTCCTCCCTCCAGACACTCCAGTGACTGAAAAAGTTAAGGTAGGGACAGAAGGATCAGACGAGCAGTGGATTGAGCAGGCAATTGTCTGGTCTTCTGAGATTCTGCATATATTAGGTGAGATGCAGAGATGCCTTGCCACGCTGCGGGAGATCAAGCCGGATGATTTAAAGGGGAACTATCATTCCCTTGAGGAATGGGAGGAGGAGGTTGTGGGTGCCGTCAAAGCCCTGGGAGGGGTTTCCGCTAGGTTCAGGACCGAGGTAAAGGGCAAGAGAAAGGTTTCCGGGAGCGGGGTGTCAATGATGCACGTGCTTGAGGAGGTTAGGGGGATCAGAATGTTGAGCTTGAAGTGAGTATTTGTTGATGATATCGTCGTGCATTTTTGGGTGACTTTTGTTTATATCGAGATCCTCTAGGTGGGATGATTTAATTTTGACTGTCGCAGTATTCGGTTATGTATAGGAGGAAATAGGACGCTTCGATTTTGCTGTTAGGACTCCCCGGGTGTTTAATTATCCTTCTCTATAGTAACGTAAGTCAGACTATTTCAGGATATTCATTTAGAAAAGTGTCAAGAGATTTCGTCTCCTGTCTTGTGAAACATTAATGGAGAAAATAGAGGCCACAGGGCTAGTATTCCTCAGCGTACCGTACAGCCCAAAGAACAAGTTTATGAAGATCTAGCCATAGGATGCAGTATGTGCCGGAGTACACACTCCGAGCCTGGGGCCGCAGTCCCCGGAGATCTACATTTTAGAGGCTTTTCATCGAGATCAAAGTGACGCAGCAGCTCAGTTGCAAAGAGCTTCTAGGCCGTATGGCGCAGTACATGAGAGGGCTTACTAATCATAGTATACCATATTATACCTCCGGGTATTCGGTCCTACGAACCATCCTCTTATTGACCAGGCAGTGATCAAGCCGATCGAGTACATTTACGCACCCCGCTTCACTCACGCCTAATGGGAGCACCACCTACAGGGAGTTTTCCGGCTCCTTAAAAGACCCCTAACTATAAAGTAGTAGACTAAAACCTCTCATTTGAAGCCCTTTTTAGGCCAAAATCACACATTTTCTCCTGCACTCTAAAAGGACATAAACTCTTACCAGAATCTTCTAAAGCTACCTGGCGTATCTCCAAGTTAACAGAGAACATTAACGATGTCGTGGATAAAATATTGGCTGGGTGGGAGGTATACGATTGCCATCTAGCCTTTTCTATGGAGCGCTATACAACATTCTATTCACCCTGATACCAGTGGATACGATTGTAAATATTAAGCCCAATTCTACTTCCTTTTATCTATGAATTTAATATATTGAGCACAAAGTGGGTCTCTAGCCGGCGCCAAAGTCTCAATTGTTTTCAACGGGGTAGCATCGGGGTTCTGACTTTGGCAAAATTTGGTGTGAAAACTGGTGACGGATAAAGCCTTTGAGTTGGTATGCTAGGTTCAAGCCTCCTAGAGAAGTCCAGCTAGAAGCCAGGGGATTCACGGGAGCAAGGGCAATCGCCAGCCGGAAGCTCAAGGAGTTTTCCTACCTGCGGTATTCTTGAAGAGTGATCAAAACTTCAGCACCCTTGGAGCACCCCAATACACACATGGGGAACAAGAACTCCAGTCCCCAAACAACTGCAGAGTAGTCCAGGAACCCTTATAAAATAGTCTCCCTCTTCAAAATTATATGTATCACAATCAAAAGTAGCGAAACGGAGGTTACTAACAGGACGAACTCCTATACAGTACCGTAGGTCAAGTTAGGGTTCAGCCGGTGTTTGGGCCTCACTCACACCTTGTCTTTTCTTCTGATCTCATGATTTGGTAACTCATCCACTGAAAAGGAGGCTCACAGGGCTTACATCATCTTTTAATGCCAGCTACAGCCACCCAGCAGCCGGGAGTTGAACTCCCAATCTTCCTGTCAACGCCGATCATGGCCTGTCACTCACCAGTGAGGTACGAAGACAGGCCGACAATGTTCCACTTGCGGGAGAGTTTGAGAGTGAAGAGAATATAGTTCGGGTTCGTGATCCCCCATTCTTATTTTTGCCTACTTATTATTGTGCTCTTCTATAGGAATTCATCAGAACCAGCCCGCATGTATGTGCACAATGCCCTTTAAACATCAGTAAAGAACGCCGAATGGAGACCTCTTAGGTCATCAGCACGTCCCAGTTGGCTCCTACAACATTAGCAAAATATAATCTGCTTTGTAATTTATTGATTTTGTTCCTATTGGCAGGCTATAACTTATCCGCCTTCGCTCTCCCCAGAACGGTAATCCTAATATTTTAGCTATTAAACCCAAGAGTCTATCATATCAAGAAACGGCCCTCTTTATAGGAATCTGAAGGGCCAAGAGCTAAATTAGTAGAAAGGGGATGATTACTATCATATTATGAAATGCCAGCCTTATTACTGATCGTTCCCCACGCATATCTTCAGTCTTCAGATAGCGCGGTGTCAAAGAGGGACCGCCAGCCTCTGCCTTCAACATGAAATGCCACCCTTGCCTTTTTTTCCGCCAAATTCCCCGATTGTTTAAAGGACGATTTCTATATACAAGCCCAGTATGATATAATGTAGCTATGCCCGCCCCAATCTTATAAATAACATGGCATAACCCTCAATACAATGGGGAAGTTGAGGACTCTAAATCCGCTCTGATAGTTATATTATAATTATAATCCCGAAGCTTAGGAGGCTGGGGGCTGTCCGTTGAGATATAGTACGGTACCAAGGCTAAAGTTCCTCCAGGTTGTTACACAAATCTAGTACTACCACAAAAACCACAGGTCTAGAGCCATACCCCGAATACCGGTATCCTAACAGTTTTTCTATTTAGCCTATCACAAGTTGCATGCTACATCATATTAGCATCTGATTTTCCTGTTTTTTCTAGCAGCCTCATACTTTATTTTACGCCTAGAGCGAACCACCTTTGCTAAATTTTCCTCTCGGAGGGCAACTGGCAAACTCTGATAGGTGTGGTCGGGCTTCCACTCATCATACACTTTTCGCACCCATCGGCTAACCCCTCACTGCCACAGGTACTTTAAAGCGGGCGAATCACCCCCATATTTCCATCCTGGTTTTCAAGACATCTCCGCCGCTCGTCCAGGTGCAAAAAGGACTAATTGCCAAAATGCCCGGACCGACTCCGACTCCGTTCGAGATCCACGTTCCGGACTCGCTTCTCGGGTTTATTCATGACCGAGTGCGTACCGCCCGGCTCCCACCGCCGATCGCACACCCAGATGGTAAGGCGGCGACATACGGTGTCACACACGAAACTATGACAGCGCTGCAAGACCACTGGAATAACAGGTACAATTGGCGGGCAGTTGAAGACCGGCTTAATAAATCGCTAAAGCAATACACCGTTCCAATACTGCATGCGGGCGAAGACCTCAATATTCATTTCGTCCACCATCGGTCCCCGCGACCGGATGCTATCCCCCTCATATTTGTCCATGGGTGGCCAGGCTCCTTTTTGGAAGTCGAAAAGATCGTAACTCCTCTTACACATCCTCCCTCTGAGAAAGCGCAGGCTTTTCACGTTGTCGCTCCATCTCTGCCCGGGATTGGGTTCTCCGACGCGCCAAAGGCCAAGAACTTCGGACCCGAGAAGATCGCTGGGGTCTTTCACAAGCTGATGATGATACTTGGGTATGACCACTACATTTCTCAAGGTGGGGATTGGGGATCGATAATTTGCCGCTACCTCGCGGCGGATAATCCAACAGCATGTATCGGCGTGCATTTAAACTTTATTGTCGCGCTACCCCCTTCGGCCCTGAGGAATCCGCTTGAACTATTCTATCTTGCAACCCGGTGGATGACGCCTTACCAGAAGAAGATGGTTGACCGGATGCTTTGGTGGAGGAAGGAGGAGAACGGATATGCGGACATAATGAGCACAAAGCCAATGACCATCGCGTTCGCGCTTGTGGATTCGCCACTTGGGTTCGCCGCTTGGATTAGGGATAAGATTGACTCCTTGGTGGATGATTATGAGTGGACGGAGGATGAGGTTATTACTCTTTGCATGGTTAGCATCTTGCCCCTCCTCTAGATAAGCTTTACTTACATTTGTATTCAGATGTACATCCTTCCCGGAAACAGCGCATTCGCAAATCTCTATAAAGAGGGTCTTATAGACGTCAATGCTAATATCCTCAGGAGGGTAATACCTCCAGAGGTGTACTTTGGTGCCTCGTCCTTCCCCAAGGGTTCGTATTTCCCCTATTCTCCCATTTCGCTCTTCGCGCTCCGCTAACGATCTACAGACATCGGATATTGCACACCCGGATGGGCTAAATGCCGTGTGGCAGAGAACATCGTATTCTGGCGCGAGCACACAAAAGGCGGGCACTTTGCGTCCCTCGAGACCCCAGACGCCTTGGTGAGGGATATCAGAGATTTCTCAGACAAAATTGGCGGCGAGAGCTGGAAAAAATTGATTCATGCGGGTTCAGAAAAGAATTGAGAGGCTCCTTTATTCTCTTTTTTCTAGTGTCTTTTGTATTGAAACAGGTTTCAATGTATCTTCCCCATGAGCGGTTTGCCCGGGGCCTCCGAGACAAAGAAAGCGTGCTTGGCTAGGGCAAGACAGGTGCACTCGGTGTTGCCTGCACGGTTTGGGCCGTCCAAAAATGTGCACTGGGTTTTTCTAATTTTCGAATTAGATAGCCTCCACAACCACCCAAATAATTCAAACAAACCTACGGTAGGCGACCTGGAGAAGAAGGAAGAGAGTAGCGCCTAGGATTTTTTTTTCGAATTGGTTTGGGGCCCGTTTGGATACGACGGTTCCGTTCCGTATGCCCATCCAAATGACCATTTCCTTCCGTTTCTGGCACAACTGGTATCGTATCAACCCCTCCGTTTCAAAACGGGGGCAGGATGAACCTTCGTGACCGTTGGCGACAGCCGTGGATGACAACCGTTTCGCAACGAAACGGTCACCACTTCTTCCGTTTTTGCCAAACAGACCCTCAGTGGCTGCTCAAGTTATCAATTTTGAAAAGTCAGGTTTTCAGCGGGAGTGACTGTGACTTAAAAATGTCGTGTCAGCCACACTTAGTCACACTCTGCAAGTAGGCTTTTAAGTAATTGTAATCTAATTCCTGGCTACATATATATTAATAGCTCAAAACCTATTATACAACCTCTACTCGAGTATATCCTGCACCTAACCTATCGGTATACCCACTGGCATGGTTACATATCATACGAAATTTTAAGAATGCAATCCGGAATCTTTCTCGGAATGGTTTGTCACATAATATTATTGCCCCCGCATCCCCTATCGATTATTTTTTCCCATTGGATTCAGTACTAAGGGGGTGTTTGGCACGCCAACATTTCGAAGGTATGCTAGACTGGAATCTGAAGGGTATGAATTGCCAAACAGCCCAAAGAACCCCACAGACCATACCCATCCTTCACAAAATTCAATGCTATGATAGTCAGTTGATATACTCGTGTCTCCGTTAAAACCTATATCCCCTCCGCATGCTCAGACTAACAATTATGTCTTTAGACTTCATATGTGCCTTCAATGTTGTTGTAAAGTGTGAGGTTATTCTCATATATGGCATTCGTTGGCTACTAGAACCATCCCTTCGTTTGATTCCGTGGCTTGCCCTTAGCTGTGTGTCAACGACACTTAGGTGAGCGCGATACCAATAAGCGTATGGCTAGCTATGCCATTGGCCATTATCCCCTAAACCTCTGGCACCCACCCGGGTTTAAAATGGTAGACCCAAACCTATTTGAGTGATAGGATAAAATACACGCAGACAATCTTGTGTTAATCATGGGCATGCTGAGTTCTGCTGATTTTGTTTCCTCCGAGTACTACGCTGCTGCTCAAGCAAGGCGTTTTCCTTATCATGAGTGGGCAAATACGGTAGATTAGTGTCCAACATTGTGAATGGGTCTAAACATGACGGTGGTTCAAGGTTGACTAGTCATTGCTGATCGCAACGCTACGGCAACGCTAAAAAGCTGCGGAATTCGGGAACAAACGAAGGGATTCACCGGACTCTTTCAAACACCACGAACACCATACTTGTACGTTTGGTGGGCTTGTGGTGGCTATTTCAAAACGAGTGCCAATCTTGGCGCGGAGACACGAGTGCTGGCACGCTATCACCCATTATTTACTTTCTCTAAATCCCGCTATATCGGGTCGGGACAACAGAGGGCCCGACTAGACACTACCCTATATTCACCTCCATGCCCCTTCCATTCGCCTCCGTCCGTTAGGATCCAGGATAGCGAGACCTTTGTCTTCTTCCGACTGCAACCACAACAACGGAGACGAAATTAGTTTGGTCGAGTGCCAGCAAGGGGAGCCGTTTAAATGGTAATCTTGGTAAAAGAGGCAGGGGTTCCATCGATCCTTGCTCCTCACTACCGTAGTGGGAGGTAGGGTGGGAAGAAGATAAACACGACCGCCAAGATGCACCCGGGGGTAGACAAAGTGGGGCCCACTTCCGTTACCAAGGTGTGACATTTGTATGCGGACTGAGCCGGACTAGGAAGTTCGAGTGATGAAGGGTGAGTATATTTCGGCGTCGGCGAGAAGTGGGACCGGCAACAACACGCACTCGCTCGCTCTGGGTTTTCTCAAGTAATACGCTGCGTGAGTGTGCTTGTGCTACCGGGCCCTAAATACCCTTGTCCCGAGTACAGTACGAGTACAAGTACGAGTACGACCTAAGATTTTCGAAAAAATATGAGCAGCAAGTTTAATGGAGAAAGTGAAATCTAAATACAGAACCAGCCAGCATCTGGTTATTGATCTACAGTATGATCGCCGGAAATGAGTTAGGGTGGTCCATGGTTACTCGTACTTATTCGGACAAAAGGCTAAGGCGGTTAGGGTGGACAAGGATTCTGCGGCTCGGGATGTCAACAACACCAGGACGGGCAACTACAATGTAAAAGGAAAGGTTACCGTAGTTAATTGTAAACAGACAACATGTAGGGTGGAGGCATTCGGGGAAAATTTGATAGATGAATTTCTTAACTCTAGAGTTATTGCAGTAACACTCGAAATATCTTGATCCGGGCCACTAATAGCATCATTGCAGTGGTATCAATGTGGTGCCAGTTTTCCCCCTAGACCCTTTCCTTTTTACCATTCCGGGCGTCCATATCGAGGTTCGTTCCTACTTTCCTCCCAAATATTTCGCAACAATTTGCTGGCCATATGTCAAGTCAGCCTTATCTGCCTCAACAGCTCCGATGAAGCCCAGGTTCGTAATCCCGGTCTTTCAACTAACCCATTACCGGTATTTACAAACCCATGTGCCCTACTTTTCCGCCCATTCTCCTTCCCTCATATGTGCGTAATTTGCACACTCTTAGAGAAGTCGGTAAGGGGTATCAGCCTACGGTACTACTAGATCCCTCTACTCGTATTGCGCAAACTTCACGGCCTTACGAGCACCGGTAGTGTTCCTTTCCCAATTATACCGATAAACCCTGTCTTATTAAGTGCTAACCCTCCTAGGATAAATTGACGATAGGAACCCCCTGCAGTAGGATCAGTAGGATTGGCACGTGAGAAAGCTAGGTTTATCAGTGAAAGCGTCCCCAAAAGCCTCCCTTCGGGATGCTCGCAGATCTATGATATAAAGAATTACCACATTAACTCTAAAAGTTGGGTAGCGTCTTGGCAGAGTTTGATCGCCTGAGACAAGCGGACTTGGAGAAGCTCGTAAGTTAACAGGGGGCTCGAGGTCTCTTGACAGCAATCAAACAGATCTTCCCACTCCGCTTTTGTTCACAACCAGGCTTTCTGGGGAACTTTTGTTCAAAATAGAGACAACACCCTCTCCGGGATATGTTCAATCTTTCGAGTTAATAAGGTACACCCATGTCTAATAAGTTTCCATACCCCTCCATAGCAACCAAAAGAAACACCTACTATCTTCTCAATATTTCTCTCTCAGTTATAAAAAAAATTGTAAAAAGTAAAAATAAAGTATAAATAGAATTTACTGTATGCAAACATGATTCTGGTAAAAAAAAGAAAACTAATAGATATAAAATGTTGTCTGTGAACTAGTAAGTTATAAGGGGTATTTTTTAGTCTTATTTTAGATAGAAAAACACAAATTCTCTTAAGAAGACCAACAAATCTATCTTATATATCTAGAAACTGAAATTGAAGTATATCTTAAAAGAGTTATTTGGGTAGCAGTTGAAGATTAAGGTATATTATTTGCACACAAGGTTGATATAATATAGGAAAGTAAACATAAACTACCTACTACGAAATGTAATTACAATTAATGTAGGAACAATGACAAAGATGTTTGTCAAAACAAGTATAACCTATCCAGCTGTATATAAATGCTTGAGAATGTTAGAATTTACCAATAGCTGTTATCATATTCAGGCTTAATAGTCCAATTTAGATATCGTAAACTTTGTTCAAAATATATTACTTCATACACCATATTCTATTCTTTGGAAAATTATTTCAAAAATTAACTTTTATACTGATTATACTAAGTAAATGTCAAGCTTTACTAGGTACTAGTTGTAGTATTTACATATAGCCTACCCGGTTTACTAGTTAGAGTTTAATATAATTTTATATTTTGTCCTATTTTCTTATAGTAACAGTATGGCATATTACTTAAACTTTCTATCCTCTCTGATAAAGTATTACTAGTATGACTAGAATATGATTCTTATATAATTAATTTAATATGATATTGTTTTATGAAAGTAGTAAATATTAAAGGTTGAAGTAATATAGTCTATTTCAGATATCCTATATATTTTAAATCTATAAAAGCCACAGTTAGAATATTAGTATATATGTATGAAAATATCATGGATAAACTTTCTTAGTATCTCCTACACCTCACCAGATTTAATTTTAATTACCTGAAAAAAATCAGCAAAATTTACAAAAACCCAAGTTATCAAACCTTAAATATTTTACATTCAATACATTTGATTTTCTCTAGGTTTCAATTTCTATCTTAAAATTATCAGATTTTAAAAAAACATTATTTTATTAACTTAGATTTACATACTTTTTAATTAAGTTTTTATTTCAACTTTTGTGTGAATAGTGTATTGAACTAGTGGTGCTATGCCTGGTTGCCAAGGGGTACGGAAACTTATTAGACATGGGTGTACCAATGGGCATAGAGTCTGAAGGCGTTGGTATTTGCTCGGGACCTTTATCCACAAATTATATCAATATAAATATAACGACCCCGTGGTGCTCACTGCACCATTTATTTTCCCGTTAGATTGCGCTCCAACCGTACCACCTCTGCATATACCTTTTCATATTCCACCGACTCAACCAGCACAAATTCTAGGATAGAATCTCTAAGTACAGCTAGCGAGAAACTATCACCAAACTAGACAACTGCTTTTCCGCCGGCACCTGCGGACGTGGGTGGCTGAGAAGGGAGAAAGTAAGCCCGATTCGTTACAGGGGATAGGAGCGGATTTCTATCCTCGATCCAGAAAGGCGGGAAAACAATAGGAAAGGGAAGGGAAGAGAGCCCGGAGCTGGCGACATATGAAACAAAGACAGGGGCAGAAGGAAAAATGATGAATATGGGGATGATCCTCTTGAAAAACGCATCCATAATGGGAGACGTGAAGATTGTGGAGAGAGAAGAGATGAGAAAAAGCCAAGAGTAGTCTAACGACGGGAGAGGTGGTGAAGCAGAAAAACTAGTCTATCCGGCAGATAAAGAGTAAATCTAACAGATCCAGAAGTAAACCACCACCGCTCACCCGAACCCACAGTCTATCACTCTCAACAGGAGCTCTTAACAATTGGGCCAAAAAAAAAGGGCATCTGCAGCTGTGGACTTTGCCTTGCCTCGCACTCCGACAGGGCATTTGTACAAAATTCAACTTGGAAAGTATAAATGCCTCTTCAACTCTCCCTCTTTATCATCGCAGTCCTTCCCTCTCTTCGCTCACTACACATCATCAGAGGAAATTTTAATTTGCCAAAAATGCAGTTATCTCGGCTCTTTAATTTCTTGCTACTTGTTGGCCCCCTCGTCGTATGTCGTGCTGTGACTTCTTCTGATGAGGTTCATTCCTATGACAGGAAGTGTAAGAATCCGATTGTCCGCAGGGAATGGTAAGTATTTTTATTTTTTTCAAAACCCTCTATACAATTCACTGCTATTTAATTGAGAGGCTCACAATTGGGAACAGGCGTCTCTTGCCGGATGAAGAGAAAAAGGCATATATTGATGCCGTTCTATGCATGCAGAAGAGGCCTGCTTTAACTAATGATGATGTCCCGGGCGCAATCACTCGATATGACGACTTCCAAAGCCTACATATTCGTCAAGCAGATTTCATCCACGGTGTTGTATGTTATTTCTTTGGCGGGAGAGATCTATAAGATGTGCCCAAAGGCTGATATGATGATTCGCTTTCTCCAACTACAGGGACATTTTCATCACTGGCACCGATACATGGTTTGGGCCTTCGAGAAGGCTCTGAGAGAGGAATGTGGTTATGGCGGTGCACAACCGTAATTCTCCCCTCTCACTTCCTCTTGTTGACTCCGACCAATACTAAATGAAAGTTAAAGCTACTGGGACTGGACTCTCGACTCGGCCTCAGACTATGCTTTTATCAACTCTCCTCTCTGGTCTCCCACAACCGGCTTCGGGGGCAACGGGCCATACATCAGCAACACTACACACCCCTTCTTCAGAGTCGCTAACCGCACCGGCGGTGGCTGCGTCTATGACGGTCCCTTCAGTAACTACACTCTCCACATGGGACCATTTAATTCGACCGTCAAAAGACCCCTTTGTCTCCGTAGAGACTTTACCCCCTCCCTTTCAACTGTAAGGCTCAAAGAAGAGTTCGCACGCCTCCCCCACTGCGAGACTACCTTCGTCGGGTTTGATTGGAAAGTTCAACAGGGTGTTTTTGATGGCAGATTGATCGTAGAACGGGCCGGCACCCACACAGCAGGTCACTTATCCGTCGGCGGGGAAGCTGGTCAGATGTCGGACGTTTATGCCAGCCCTGGAGATCCGTTATTCTACCTTCATCACGCTAGCATTGACCACGAATGGTGGAAATGGCAGTATGCCGACCCAGAAGTGAGACTTCTAGAGGCTACGGGTCCCGCCCTCAAGGGTTACATGCCCTTTGGGAATCTCACCGGCGGGACGAATATCACGTTGGACTTTGAGATTGGGCTCAATGAGGAGGCGCCGATGGTGCCATTGTCGAAAATCATGGATACGCATGGGGATTTGCTGTGTTATACCTATGCTAAGGAAAAGGCAGTGTACGTTCCCGAGACGGGGGAGTGGGTTGCCGAGGAGCTTACCGAATACGATGAGGATCTTGGGAGGTTTTGTGGGGGTTCGGGTAACTAGGGACCTCAATTTCAATAATCTGAATGTCTACCAATGTCTACCATAAGAATTAGAATAATTGAGCCTCGCGCTATTGCTAGTAAGGTCTTAGCGGTGGGCTGAAAGTCAAAAATTTCCTTCATGGTTTCCCCTCCACCTAAAGTGGGGAATTCTGGGCGTCTCAGCGCGAGGCCCAACCTCTCCAGTTTCCACTGCATGCCTTCCCTAGAGTTCCCTAATACTAAAGTAGTACAAGTACCACGGGTGACATTTTCGTACGAGACAGGGATCATTTTGGTGGTAAACCACCCCTGTCTTATACGAAAACATTCCCCATGGGCAATGGCACTTGTACTCGGGGGTGTCCATGGGTGATCGGACGGACAGGGGTCAGAAAACGTATGCTGATACATACATTTTCTGACCCCTGTCCGTCCGATCACCCACGTACACCCCCGAGTAAAGTAT
>Ga0307509_10002224_pt1 | contig 31763 bp, 25 predicted proteins | sample 10_EM_MG_FD_202245 | JGI IMG/M metagenome (GOLD analysis project Ga0307509, IMG submission 202245) | Populus trichocarpa ectomycorrhiza microbial communities from riparian zone in the Pacific Northwest, United States - 10_EM | ecosystem: Host-associated > Plants > Roots > Unclassified | place...
AAAAAAAAAAGTGCTACTACTCCCGATGCCAGCCGACGCAACGAAGACGCGATAATAGGCTGCATCCATTAGCAGATCGAAGTAACTTGAACGGGCGGGCGCCTGGAGGTATTCAGGACGCTGCTATCAGGCAACCTCCCATCCTGACACAAAGAAGCTCACACCCCGGCCCGGGTGGCATGGGATGTGAGCCGGCGTTGCGAGGAAACTCAGGACGCATGGAATTTGAGCGGGCGTTGCCAGGCAACTCAAGATGCACAGAACGCAGGGGACGCAACTCAGGACGCACAGGGCGCAGGGGACGCAGAGGACGCAACTCAGGATGCACAGGACGCAGTGGACGCAACTCAGGACGCACAGGACGCAGGGGACGCAGATTCAACGTCGCGTGTGTCAGGACGCAACGGCGCCGTATCTGACGCAGGGTAATTTTTTGCTGATGTAGGTTGGTTGTTAATTTGCCACTTGTCACAAGATCGACAGTAGAGAACAAAGCCTTGTCGCATTTCGGGCCACCAGAAGAAACAAGCGGCATAGGAGTAGCATTTATTAGCTGAGAAATAGCCTAGGCCCTCATGAACACATTAGAGGATGAAATCCTGAAGGGATTCTCCCTCTTCAAGAGGGCCTATAGGTATATAAAGTTTTGGTAGCCGTTGGTGTTCTGTGCCAGTAGAAGGCCATCGGGTATTGAATAGTGTAGTTTATTGCCCGTTTCCTTGACTTTGGCATAGTGGGGGTCAAGCTCCAAGGCCTGTCTGATTTGATCGCGGAAAAAACTATGTCGGCAGGCATTTAGAGAGTCGAGAATTAGCTGAGCTTGAGAGGACTCAGCCTGGTTATCTTCGGGGTCATTGTAGAGGGGTCCGAAGGCTGGCGAGGCCATAGAAGGGGTATCGAGGAGAGACTCTTCCATTCTGAGCGGTGGGCCTTGTTCAGAGAGGTATGGGAGCTTGGGGGGAGAGTAGGAGAGTTCTTTTTGTGGGGCGATAGGTCCTTGGGTGGTTGCCCGCTTTCCTTTGGCCTTTTTGCTCTGGTTTTGCTGCCTGGCATCCTTAGGCCAGTAGCTGGCTTCTGCTTTTTCTTCGCTGTGTAGCTCGATGTCATAATTAGTGCAGCTCCCCCAGCTCGTCTCTGAGTGATCTTTTTCTTGTTTGCTGGGAGAAGGAGATAAAACTGAGTCTTCCCAGTAGCTATCGGCGCTATCGGTGGGTGAGGTGCTTGGGGAGCTTTGTGGTAGATTCTTGCATTTATTAGAGGGGTTTTGGGAGGTTTGGGAGTGGGTAACAGAATAGCTTGCTGTCTCGTTCATAAGGTATTCAGGGCTGGAGTGAAGAATAGAGTTATAAGAGGTAAGGGTGGGAGAAGGTTTCTCATCGCTAGTGTAGTACATGTGGTCTTCTGAATCAGTTGGGTAGTCAAGCGAAGAGGCGCAGTATGTGTCAATAGAGAGTGTTTGGGTATCAGGCAAGGCGTCAGTGTAAGCGTCTTGTGAGGTGGGGTCTCTTAGCGTTATATCTGTAGGATTTGGTTTTCCCTCATGAATTCTCGATAGATAGTCTGCTAAGAAGTTCTCTGTTCCTGGCTGGTATTCTATTCTGAAATCAAATTGGCTAAGAAATGTTAGCCATCTCTGCTGTCTTCCAGAGAGAGTTTTCTGTGTCATTATTTTGGTAAGGCTTTCGTGGTCTGTTACCACTCTAAAGTGTCTGTTTCTCAATAGGTACTCAAATGATGCTATAGCCTCAACGATTGCAAGGGCTTCCTGATGGTGGGTGGAATAAGCTTTTTGTGATGGTGTGAGTTTCCTGCTGTGGAACGCTGCAGGTCTGGCTGCATCTCTGCTTGGTCCTTGGCCAACCCATGCACAGGTTCCAGTGGGCGATGCATGAGTAAACAACCACACCATATTTGGGATAATATAGTCGATCAGTCTTAGAACCTGGTGCTTCGCTGCTGCTCGCTTCACAGCCTCAAAGGCTGCATCCTGAAGGTCTGTCCATTGTCATTCAGTGTTTCCAATGACTTCAGTAAGCAGGGCTCTCATAGTTCCAGCATGAGGAACAAATTGCGATATGTAGTTAACCATTCCATGGCAGCGCTGCAGTTCTTTCTGGTTCTTTGGTCTTGTCTAGTCCATTATTGAACGAATTTTTTCTGGTGCAGGATGTAGGCCATCTTCATCTATCATATAGCCTAAGATCTCAAGTTTTTCCGCAAAGAACATACTCTTCTTTGGGTTCGCATTGAATCCTGCTTTTCTTAGCTTATCGCATACAGCTGTGACATGCTGTATGTTATCTTTGAAGGTATTGCCGAAGATAAAACTATTGTCAATATAGAGCCAGACATATTCTCCAAGTTCTTTATGGAAGAGATCTTCCATAACTCTGACAAAGGTGGCTGGCGCATTCATGTCTCCTTGCATCATGACTTCGCTAGTGAATGAGCCAAATGGGGTCTTTATAGTGTTATACTTGACATCGTCAGGATGTACTCTGGTCTGAAAATAGGCATCACTGAGATGTATCTTGCTTCGGAATTTTCCCCTTGCTACTACTGCATTGAGGATAGTCTGCTGAGTGGGGATTTGCGAGTGGTCTGCTTCTGTGTTCTGATTTCTAGATCGAAGATCTACAAGTGGTCTAATCATTCTATCAGGTTTTGCTTGAACGAACTTACTAGCACCTCCTGGTGCTCTTTCTCTTTTTAGAATGCCAGCGGCCTTCTGCTTGTCGATCCAGTCTTTGAATTTACCTAGCAGAGCCTCGGGGCATTAGAAGACAGGTGTCTGTATGGGTTTGGTTGTGTCCTTTAGGACGATTCTTTGTAACATAGGGCGTACCAGAGGTAGTTCCTCAGGTATTTCCTTAACGAAAACCTCTGGGAAGAGGGAAGGGAAATAGGGTTTTCCTTGGAGTTTTGCCATAGCTGATCTTAGTTGTGTCGATTTCCTATCACAGTGTATCCTCACTTTGTGGTCAGGGAAGTAAATGGTACTTTTTTGGCAGTTTATCTCTGCAACAAACCTGGCTAGATCGTCCATGATTATTAGCACATCATAGTCTGAGACTGGAGTGACTATCATGTCCACGTTAGGGATCCTCATTCTTCCTATGAGGATTTCGACTTTGCAGCCATAATTGCTTGTGTATTGTGATCCTTTGACTGCCATTTTTAGGATGACGGGTTTCTTCTTGGTTGTGTAAGGTATGTTGCTTGTGGTCACAAATTTATTGCTTATTAGGGTTCCGCCGATAGTCCCTGTGTCCGCTAGGACTCTGGTGGACTTCCCATTGATGAGGATAGTAAATTTGAGGGCTTTGAAGGGTTGGGCCTTAGGTGGCGTGCCCACAGTGGTCTTGAACGATAGGACAGAGCTATCTTCGTTCAACTCTTCTGTACTGTCTGATTCTGCTTCAGATTCTTTGTCTTCTGTATCCTCTGAGGCTCGAAAATGGTTGGTCTTGACTTCGTTCTTTGGGCATTCATTTGCCATGTGTCCACTTTCACCACAGTAGAAACAGGCTCCATCGGCCTTCCTGCGGTCCATTTCAGCCTTGCTGGGCTTCTTATTCTTGGTATAAGTCTTCTCCTTTGCTGGGGCATTTCCTTTGTATTCAGATTTGATAGTGGCAGGTTTTCGATAGGCAGAGGTATTCTTTGGTTTGTGTTGCTTGCTGATGGGACTTGCGCTTCCTCCAGTACTTTTGTATGCTCCGGTTCTGTACATGGTAGCATCAAATCGTTCTGCTAGAGCAATGATATTATTCATGGTATCTGTGGGTCTTTTCTGTGGTTCAACATTCTAGCGAAGCTTTGTGTCCATAGCATTGAGAAATCTTTGTTGGTAGGCATAATCTGTCCTTGCTTCATCAGGTAGGGCTGCCCTAATATCTTCTAGGTCGCCAACAACCTTTGTAATACGTCCTGGCTTCCCACCGGAGTTTTGGTGTACTTTCTGCCACTTCTGGTATAGGTCATCTGTGTTGGTAGAGGATTCAAAAAGCTGTTTGAATTTGTTGATAAATTCTTCAAGCGTTGGGGGTTGTTCTCTGTCCTTCATGAATGTAAGGAAGGCTCCTTCTGCTCTGCCTTCTGTAAGAACACCATACCAATCCACTATGTCTAATGTATTGGCTTCGGTCATATGGTGTCTGGATAGGTATCGTTCAACTGCTAGAAGCCATCACTTCAGTTTGTCTGGCTTAAGGTCATCGCCCTCACTACTAAACTTAGCTGGTGCAGGTATCTTAGACGGCGGTATCCTGGCCGGAGGAGGAGGGTCTGCCATATCGGCTATTTCAGGTTCTAGAGGTGGTAGAGGAGGTGGTTCTGGTCTTTCAGGTGGTTGCCTGCCTCATGGTCTTTCTGATCTTTCTGGTGTGTCTCAGAATAGTCCAGGAGTTGTGTGGTTCCTGAAGGCTTGAAATGCCAAAGCCATTAATCCAAATGCTGTTCCTAGGTAGCTTTGGCTTCTTGATATCCCAGGGCAAGGTGGGGATTGTTGTATAGGTAGTGTGGCCACTACTCTTGTTACAGTTTCTGCTAGTTCCCCTGCTTCGAGCTCCTGGCGTTGGGCAGCTCTTTGGAGAAGTTGTGGTATTGCTCTTTCTTCTGGTGAGTCTGTGTCGAGATCTCCTGGAAGGAGGCCATTATATGATAGGGGGCTTTCGGTTTCAGATTGTTGTGGTGGTGGTTCTGATGGGCCAAGCGTAGGCTCTTGTATCTGTGGTGTCTGTGTAGAGCGTCCGTGGGTCCCGCCGGACCTTGTGGTACTTCTGCTCCTTTCTGCAATTATGAATGTAGCACCTGAGCCGGGAACTCTGTCCCTGCTGCTGTTACTCCTAGCTAGTTATGAAGATACAGGAAGGGTGATCAATTCCACCTGGCGGTCCTCTATCCTGAAGACCTTTAAATTCACCTGCTGATGTGAAAAAAATGTAACAGGTTTACTCCTGTCTAACGAAAAGGTACAATAGAGGGCTAGCAGTTAACCGGCAAGCGCTAGGTCTAAGGGAGTCTTCAGAGGGCTCGAGGATATTGAGAGATAATTGTTAAAGAGCAAGTGGAACTCTGAGATCACTGTTCAACCAAGTATATTCTTAAAACATGAGTCTACTGAAGTCTGCCATTCTCCTGCTAGTCAGGAGCTGGGTTTAAATACAAGAGTTCTTCCAGAACGATAGTAATCAGATATCCTGCAACCACAATCATTACCGGGCAGTGCACCTTGCCCTGCGTATCCTGTGATCCCACATGAAACCTAAGAGTCATAACACTGCCTCAATGCTATCGTCAGCTTACATGACTGTCCTTCACTTATGATCCTAAATAAAACAATCAACAAGCAATACTAAACTTTACACAAGCTACCGGGCCTTAATATAGCTCCGGGGCTGTAAAACAATCAAACTAATCAAAGTAAGCAAAGTGTAACGGGGGCACCCTATAGAGAGGTGAACTCTATGGTTGCGACCGCACCAAACACTCAAAGTAGAAGATAAAGATGAGGTAGATAATTCAAAAGAATGAAACGGTAAAACTTAATATCGTTAAGCTGAAAGCTTCACTCAATAAGTTCTCTCGAGGAAAGTTGGTTATCGAAGTAGAATGCCAAACGCATAAACTTAAGTAGCTATCAGATTTAAGCCTTTGACATTCACCACTACTCCGACCTTGTGCGAGCACCCTGTCCTGCTCAGGGTTTGTCCGAGGTCTACCCTCTATCAGGAATTATCCTGGTGGAAGTGTCAGACCAACTCGGGTACACTTAACTCCGTCAATGGGATGAGTTTCTGCAATGCATCTCCAATACAACCGCAGGTGGAAAAACTCTTCCTATCGAAGTCATACCAGTGGCTAACTGTTATGACAACAACCGGAGTTAATACCTAGGTGGTGGACTCACTAGCCCAGTGGTAGTTTCGTCTATACAAGCTATGCAGTCCATCTTTTAATCTACGCGAGTATCCAATGTGACAAATTGACATGCAAGCTCACCCAGTGTGATGTAGCCGATGGTTGGCTAAGTGGGCGCTACTCATAGCCAGCCTCTCGGGACATACTCTACCGTGATAAGACTCATACCTCTAGATTCCAATAACAACCCATAGTAATGCTACAAATCAAGGGGAGAAGGTCCCGGCTGGTTACTGAGGCATTTGTCCCGAAAGCTCCCTGGCCTCCTTGGACTATCTAAGTACCACTAGGAAGACTACCCTACTACCCGTAGGCTAAGATAGACTCCTAGGTGCCGGAGAGACCATATATGGGTGACCCCCATTTTGGCGGTTACCCATACTCCCCTTATATATCCTGCGAACGACATTCGGTCGGACGGACGGCGACAACTTATACGGTGTTACGGCAGCTGCTCCAATGACCTCTTTTAACTAGCAACCGAGCAACTACACAGCCGTCTGCCTATGACCCGCCGTTCCAACCCTGGGGCCCGAGGGGGGTGTTAGCTAAACCCTCCCAAGTTCAATAGCATGTTCGGACCACCATTACTCAGGCATGGGGCTTGTCCGCACCGATGCATGTGCGCCCATGAACATCTAAGAGCCCCTAGAATGTAAGGCAATCGACCTCTAAGTTCTAGGATGACTTTGCTGGTGAAGGTAGGGTAACTTGGACTCCACAGTAGGGTAACTGGGGTCCATTGGCTTAAAGGTCAAATTCCCAAGGTAGGGTAACTTTGCCTTCTTATGCCTTTAACCGCTCCAGCAGTCCCTCCGTCGACACCAACTGTTGTCTCGGAGGTCTGTGTAACGTTCCCATAAATTCCTTGACTTTATGCGAACTTACTTCCCAAAGGTTACCCTGCCTCGTAGAGTACCCAAGGCTACTCTACAAAGTCCAAGTCCTTGTCCTAGGTTAACCAGCTATTTGTATACTAAGTATACCAGACCATACCACCTCTGGTTACCACTTGGTATACCATTTGGGCTAAGGTGATAGTCATTGTAGCTACCTATCGTAGGGTCGTTACACAAAGTAATCAAACTAAACATACGAAATTCTGCACTCCACTCCTCTATACAGTTACTGGAACATGTATACATGTTACACCACCTGTATTCTTCACATGTTTGGTTCCAAAAAGGCGCCAAGTATGGCATCATGACATTATGTCTATATCTCTTAGAGTTTATAGTCGTGCCAGGAGGAACTATGTAGAGTAGGGACTTCATCTCCCCATAAAAGGCTCCCCATACCATAATACCTTCCCTCCCCGACCCCCAGACCTCATCGATACAGTCTGGGTTGAACTCTTCCTCCAGCAGACGAGTTACCCAAGGCCTATGAGAGAAACCAGCAGTGCTAAAGTTGGACTCCTCCGTCCAAACTACCCGCTTCCACTCCTCTTCTGTCCACTCTAAGCGCTCCTGACACCTCTGAACACGCTTAGGTTTATTCATACTCCGTATCCCCACCTCTATAGTATAGGAAAAAACAAAAACAGTAAGTAAACCTTGTGTATTGCTTATGATAAAAGATAAATTGGGCTTACTTTTTACGTGAAAGGCCTTTATTAAATCCCATGGATGCCATAACATCCCTTAATGTCCGCACAAAGCAGGCATACCCCATCTCTATAATCACCTCCTCCCATTTAAGCCAGCGACTCCTTTTATCCTAAGTGATAAAGGCTCTCAGTCGTTCTCTCTCTGCCTCATCGAATATTACAGGGCGGCCACAGCAGGGTCAATTGGAGGGTGAACCAGCATTTAGCATTGCCTGCTTGTAGAGTTTCTGGTATGTGCAGAAGTCAAGATGAACCCGAGCTCCAATCTCCTAAACACCCTCTATGTTAATAGTCTACTTTTACCTATACAGCCTTCGGCAAAAAGAAATCTGAAAATGAAAGGTCAGAAACACAGTTGCTTAATTTACTTGAATATCACAAACCTTCCAGAACATTCCTGCTTTGTCTCGCAGGGTAATGACTTGCATGGGTTCATCACATGTGGTCTCCCGGCCCTTAACACTCACACCAGCTGGAACATAATCCTCATGACCTCCTTTGGCCCTCATTGTTGATAGTGAAAGAAAAGTAATGAAATCGGGCAATATAGTTGTTGTGATTGTTGTATTAGCTGAGAAATACCGGTGGGCGAGTACTCAGGTTTACTATCATAGCTTATTAACTAATCCCTCCAGGTAGCAGCAGATTATTCGTCATTGGCCGAAACACTGACAGCGAATCAGGTAAGGTTCGACAGACTTACCCACAACCCCCGGTACAGTAACCTTGGACACCAAGGGGAATAATCCCCTGTGTGTGGATCATTTGCGTGGCAGAACACAAGTGAGTGGTGAGGGCTAAAGTTTCGAAAGGAGAATTTAGAAATCTGAAAACGGGGGGCTGAGGGGCCTAGTGAAGGAAAGAACAGTGAAAATTGGGGAAGACTTTGTGCCCCACAATTGCCAGCTCTGTTCTCGTTTGGGTAAAATAATTTGCTGACCTGGTTTGGGATATGAACCACAGAAAGTCTACTGCAGGGTCTTGGGTAGACACTCGCTATTGGATACCTCAAAATAGATGAGATAACCGTAAGCTCCTAACTCCTCTTCTTGCCCAAGATATTGGGACCCCCCACTTTCTCGGATCACGATAACGCTGCCTCGTTTCAATTTCTGTGAGTTATGAATTGCTCCAGCGTATGCCAAAACCTGACCTGACGTCATAGATCCCCCGCTGTGCTGGGTACTCGTACTATAATAGCAGCAGGCAGCTCGTTTCATTCTGTCTATATCGAAAATCTGGGTGCGACCGTGCACGGAACTGCTTCCTACTGGTAGTAGATTCATGAACAAAGTCCAAAGCTGAACGTGGGATGGTGGAGGCCAGAACATCAGTGATAAGGAAGCTCAGCCCTATGAATTGAGTACGAGTAGTTGCTGCGAGTCTACCATACTCGTAATAATTATATTCGCCTCATGAGGGGGATTGCCCATCCCTTGCGGGGAGCCAATACACGAGTACCGCAAGAACTCGAATAATTGAACCGTGTGCTATGTCGTTGGAGTTGCCCCCTCTGGTAAGGTCTGGTATTTTTTTGTTTTTTTATGACCCCCAGAGGGGCTGAGCAGCTGGTTTTTTGCTGTGTTTTTCGCCCCTATTCTAAAGTAGGGAATTCTCAACGACATAGCACACGGTTCAATTATTCGAGTTTTTGCGGTATGGTATCTCGAGTACTGTGATTCTTCGCTTAGAGAAGCAACATAACACTTGTAAATTGAAGCGAAATCTTGTTCGACAACAAGCGTAGAATTTCAGTTCTGAAGGTGATAGAGTAATTCGGCTCAAGGTGCGAAATAGGGTACTGTACTCTCTCCGCCGAGCATATCCCCCCACCCGCTTATTTTAGGTGCACAAAAGGATATCATTCTAAGCGAGCTCGCAACCCCACTCCCCCACGGTCATCTTCAATCCTCGAAAACCACTCTGGATCAAGCCATATTTAAACTGCGAGGACTTGACTATGTATCTACAACCCGCTCTTTAGATTTCTACTACAGTGGACGATTTTTTTCTCGGTGTTCATTTTTTAGGTCACCGACAATTCTTTAACCCCTCCTAGCTTGCGAGCGGCGATTGCCACATTAGGTTCAATGATACGTAAAGCTTTTCTACGGGTTGATCATTTCCCTTTGTTTGTCCGGTTTACTTTCCTGCTGAAAATTATCCATCTGGTGGAAAACCTACCTCCGACCGGAAATCATCGTTTCAGTACTAGGTCACTACCGGATCAACTCAGGTCAGATAACTTTGTCTTCGGTGGATGGGCTTCCCATATCAACCGATAGGGGGAAATACTAGCAAAACAAAACAAAGTGTTACTCAAAGGGGAAACTTGGTTTTCTTAGGACAAAGTTCTCTTGCTCGAGTTAGTACGGTTTTTTTTATCTGTTTCACAGTATGAAGTATGCGCTAACATCGCTCAGCAAAACGCAGATTGCCCTCGAATACGTTCATTAGCGCCCCAGTGAGAGTAATTGTCATATTTTCTAGGTGCAAGGAAGTGGGGTATTGAATTTTAGTGAGGGCTTCAGGGCTATTGCACAGCATGTTCAAATTCCTCCAATCAGCATTAAGACAGACGAAAGGGATTCCTGCTGGGTGTAAGAAGATGGTTTGAAAGTCAAGAGGGCGGTTACTGGATTCTGTTGTGGGGGATAATCACAGAACGGTGCAACGGTCGAACTAGACTAGGGCTAAACTATAGGGGTAGGTGGAATCGGAAACTTCATTCGCTCATCATAAAACTAACTAACCAAACATAAGTCTACAAAAGAATAATAAAACAATATCAATCATTCTATCGCCTCCCACCTGTCAATCTCTTTTTCATCCATGACGCCATTTGCCTGAGTACCTCTGTAATGGTAATAAAGGGAGAACATGACCATAAACCCTTCCGTCAATCCTTCCGTCAATGCTCCAATCCGGAACAAATGAAATCACTAAAGCTATTATCCTGTCTCGTCCCTCATCTATCCGCTTTCTTTGTCTCTGACAACTATCCGCTTCCGTTAACTTTGGTAGATTCTAGTTGTTGAGAACGCCGATAACGAAACCGATTTTGTTATCAATAAGAGCCCAATCGCCGAGTTTATACCACAAGGAATTAATGGGACCCTGATATTTATAACCTAATCTCGACTGGTTGCGTCACGGCAGGGCTGGAGAATGATTGAGGTGGAAAAATTGGGGAGGAAGAAGCCCCGGAGTTGTTTTCAAAGCGCTTTTATAGCTAGGACAGTTTGGCATCTAAAGAAAAAGTGCCTGTCGCAGCCATCCTGGGCTTGATACATCGCCTATCGTTGGCTGTTGTGGTTCGGCAACCTAAATGTTGGAAACCATGCTGCTCGCCATACTCTCAGCATACTTTCTTTGTCTTTAAATAGCTTCCGGGAACGCGCTTTGCCTTCGGGCATGAGGAGGCTTCGGGTTCGGGCGTGTGTTTGTACGGTTGAGGAAAGCATTTCCTAAGTAGGAATGTCGCGATCGGACAGGAGGAGGAAAGGAAACGGAAAGGGTTGACACCCGGAAAATAGGTATGAGGATGTATGGACAACGGTGTTTGTTCATACATGAGAGTTGGGAAAAAGAGCGGAGGTTGTATGCAGTGATGCTTGTTCCTGCATTTTGTTAGCATGAGATTTCGCACAAGTTGAGAAAAGTTGGGAAAGGAGGAGACAGGGGCACATCCTTTCCTGATAGGAAAGGATGATATATACTTATCCTTTTGTCCTTAGTTAGATGGTTGTTGTTGAGTGTCGTGGATGCGAGAGACTGTTGTTGTTGTTAGTGAAGAGATTTTTCCCCCTTTCCTGTGTGCGATCGTTTAGGTGTGAGTTCCTTGGCGTTTACCGTTTCGTTCCGTTGTCGCCATACTGTCGTCGCCGTCGATCCTAGTTTAATACTAAATGACTGAGACTGCGACACCCCCATCTACCTACTGGACTATTCTCCTGGAGAATGAGTAACAAATGAAGTACCCACTTTGGCAGCCATTTTGCGACATCCAGCGAGAAGTTGAAACTGAAAATATCTTAGGAATCCACTTTCTCACCTTCGACCAAATCAGGCAACTGATGCCCGCAGCTGCGGATCTCCTCCGGGAAATGGCATTCTCACTAGTTACCAGTGTCGAATGTAGGAACAAGACATTTTACCAACTTGGCCGTTTAGTCCTATTTTCCTTCAGGGAGTATTTATTGTGCGTGGACAAAATTAACCGAACACCCCGGTGAGCGTGGCAACCCATCGCCCCGGACCTCCACAAATATCATTACCACTCAACAGGCGCCTCATAATACCTTTTCTTTATTATCAAGGCTGATGGGTGCTATACTAAGTACTGATTACTGCAATGAATTTAAATTATTTTTACTTATTTTTCTTTGTTGGGTTGGGGTGATTGTATCGAGGAGGCTGACAACATCACGCGAAAATTATGAGCGTTCGTTGATCGGTTAATTTTGTCAACGCACAATACCAACTAGAGAACTGAATCAAGGCAGGGCGGCTGCACTGAAAATCACTTCACGTCTCTTCCCTCAACCACAGGATGAGCGGCGACATATTGACCATGCATATATTCCTCACGCACTCGCTGCGACTACAGATTCAACAGGCCCCATTGCCGAAAAGCCCGGCTTCCGCGTGGCACTCTACCTTCTAGACACAGGTTGCTACGGTGATGCCGAAACCCAATTTCGTGAATGGGCTGCATTCCGAACGGAGCGGAAAGGGTGAGAAGATGATGAGGGCTATTTGAGATTTCTGCTTCTGGGAATGATGAGCAGTGTTCACAGCCCTCCAGTCCGTCTCTCTTTGGGGAGGACGGGACGGACTACAGGTCATAGTCGGTATTTTAGGGAGCGCTAGGGTGGGCTGCGCCCAGGGGCGTGGGGACCGGACGGACAATAGGGAACTATACTGCCTGGACCTCCGGTACAGTCCCAGATTGAAATTGGGCACCTCCGAAGGAATCAGGATAACATCATGAGCCATCACTCGTGTCACCCCCCGCTGAGATTCGGTTTCTCCATTTGTAGTGGCTGATGTGGGCTGGCTCCTCTCTTTTGAAGAAGTCCTTTGGGGGATAAAATCAGCCATGCATTGGAAAGTATTTCTTAACCATATTGTTGACTGCTTTTCTGCTGCGCGAATCATAGTTCATGATGCAACCCAACTTTGTTTCGAAAGAGGGGGAGCCCTTTCTTGGCCAGTTTAAGGGAACTAGGGGGAGGCCTCATGTCTGCTATAGGAGTGGCTGCGTGCTCGGGTTGAGACTGATTATTATATAAGGAGCCGACTTTTCTCTTCTTGCCTGAAAAAAAAAAGCCTCACCGCCGGAGAATCCATCATGGAGCATTAAAGGAGAAACAAGACTAGTTTTAGAGGATTTGGGGATCAGCAAGGGTTATGGATGCATAGATACCGGTAGTGCAACAACCAGGACAAGTTTGTCATTTATTTACCATTGGGGTTCTTTTTTGTCTTTCCTTGTGGTATTGGACTTGGTTGGAAAATTAGTATTTAAGTTAGCCCGCATTAAATGAAATTAATTGTGGCCTAGGGATTTCTTTCATCCAGAGGGATTTACCTAATGCGCAGTTAGCGGTTCCTGCGTCCTAGAAGGCAGACTTATCTGCCGCGTGTTCTTTTGTTTCCAGTACAGAATAACCTCTCGAAACCCAACCCCCCGTATGCGCCGTAACCTCCGGGTTCGGAGCCAGGAGCTGCTGGGAAGATAGATAGAACAATAGAGGGAGAAATGGGAAGGTTAGTGGATGCCGAGGGTATATACTATCGGCCCTTTATCGCACTTAGAGCACACAGGAATTATGGATTGTAGCGAGATGTGTATATAAATGAATTACTTCTACCAGTATCATACTCGAGGAATGCTGCGCAAAGATAATCTCAATAAAAATAGACGGGAAAAAAGAAACACAAGGGTCGTACAGACAAGATTACCAGTATAAGCACCCTGAACCTAACCCAAACTGAAATACAAATTACCGCCAAAGGCCGCGGACGGCGTGAAACCAATTCACGAGAATCCCCATACCCATGGCCCTCTATGGAGGCGAAAAATGGAAATATAGAGGAATAGAAAAATGAACAGGAAAAAAGCTAAAAGGAAACAATGAAACACTAAAGTAGCGCCAAGGGCAGAGATAATGACCAGTAGACCTAAATACAATTTGGAATTAAAGTTTCTGGCTTCCGATAATAGCTTCACTACACCCTCTCGCTTCATCATGGTAGCATATGACGAGGGTGTTTGGCCGTTGCGGTCCGATGGATTGAGGTTGACATCCTTACGCCCAAGAAGCACTTTAACTACACCCTCATGCCCTCTGAAGGCGGCAAATGACAGAGGGGTTCGGCCGCGGCTATCTGGTGAATTGGGATTGACACCGGGAGAGCCGAGAAGTAGCTTCACTACCTCTGGGGCCCCGGTGATGGCGGCGTATGATAGCGGTGTCAGGCCATTGCCATCAGATGGATTGGGATTGGTATCCCCGTCTCCCAGAAGAATCTTCACTACATCTTCATGTCCTCTCGAGGCAGCAAAAGATAAGGGTGTTCGGCCATTGCGATCCGGTGAATTAGGATTGACAACGGAAGATTCTAGAAGTAGCTTCACCACACACGGAGCCCCGGAAATGGCAGCATACGACAGCGGTGTCAGGTAATTGTCATCCGATGAATTGGGATTGACATCCTCCCGTGGTAGGAGCAGCTTCACTATACCTTCATGTCCCCCTGAGGCAGCAAAGGACAAGGGTGTTCGGCCATTGTTGTCTGATATATCGGGATTCACACCCCAACGTCCTAAATACAGTTGTACTAGATCCTCTCGTCCCCACTGGGCAGCATACGATAGGGGTGTTAGGCCATCGCTATCTGATAGGTTAGGATCAATATTCGGGCTTTCCACAAGTAGCCTGGCGACACCACCATGCCCCCCCGCGGCAGCATATGACAGCAAAGGTCGGCCAACCCTGTCCAATGAGTTGGGATTGACATCTCTGTGTCCCAGAAGCAGCTCCACCATGCTTTCGCATCCTCTCGATACAGCATAAGATAGGGGTGTTCGGCCTTCACTATCCGGTAAATCAGGACTAACATCCTTGTGTTCTAGAAAGACCCTCACTACACCCTCATTCTCCGAAGTGACAGCATATGATAAAGGTGTCCGACCACTGTTATCTAAGAAGTCGGGATTGACATCCTTATGGTCGAGGAAGAGTTTCACTACAGCCCCAGAACCAGAGATGGCGGCATATGATAAAGGTGTCCGACCATTGCTATCCGAAGAATTGGGATCGATATCCCCGCGTTTGAGGAAGAGCTTGACTATATCTCCATGTCCCTCCGCAGCAGCATATGATAGGGGGGGTCGATTAGTGCTATCCAATAAATTGGGATCAACATCACCACGTCCTAGAAGCAGCTCCACTACACCCGCGTGTCCTCTCGAGGCAGCATACGATAGGGGTGTTCGGTTATTGCCATCCTGTAAGTCGGGATTGACATCGCTGTGTTCTAGAAATAACTTCACTAGATCCTCCCGACCCCACCTAGCGGCATAGGATAGGGGCGTTAGGCCATCGCTATCTGCTGAATTAGGATCGATATTTGGGCTTTCCACAAGTAGTTTCACTACACCTCCGTGTCCTCCCATGGCCGCATATGATAGCGGGGGTTGGCCATTGCGATCCAATGAATTGGGATTAACACCCTCGCGTCCTAGAAGCTGCTCCACTACATCTTCGTGCCCCCTGAAGGCGGCAAATGATAGGGGTGTTCGGCCGCGGCTATCTGGTGAATTGGGATTGACACCATGGGATTCTAGAAGTAGCTTCACTACACCGAGAGCCCCAGTAATGGCGGCGTATGATAGCGGTGTCAGGCCATTGCCGTCAGATCCATTGGGATTGCTATTCCCGCGCTGCAGCAGCGCCTCCACTATACCTCCATGTCCTCTCGAGGCAGCAAATGATAGGGGTGTTCGGCCACTACAATCCGGTAAATTGGGATTAATACCTCGGGATTCTAGAAGAAGCTTCACCACGACCAGAGCCCCGGAAATCGCGGCGTGTGAGAGTGGTGTCAGGTGATTGCCATCCGATGAATTGCGATTGACATCCCTACGCCCCAGGAGCAGCTTCACTATGCCCTCATGTCCTCCCGAGGCAGCAAAGGAAAGGGGTGTTCGGCCATTATTATCTGGTAAATCGGGATTGACACCCCGACGTCCTAAATACATCTGCACCAGATCCACCCACCCCCACTGGGCAGCATAAGATAGGGGTGTTCGGCCTTCGCTATCCGGTAGATCAGGACTAATGCCCCCGCGTTCGAGAAAGAGCTTCACTACACCCTCATCCTCCGAAATGATAGCATATGATGAAGGTGTCCGACCACTGTTATCCGAGGAATCGAGATTGACATCCCCACGGTCGAGGAAGAGCTTCACTACACTTTCATGCCCCTCCGCGGCAGCATATGATAGGGGTGTTCGGCCATTATTATCTGGTAAATCGGGATTGACACCCCGACGTCCTAAATACATCTGCACCAGATCCACCCGCCCCCACTGGGCAGCATACGATAGGGGTGTTCGGCCTTCGTTATCCGGTAGATCATGACTGGTACACCCGCGTTGGAGAAAGAGCTTCACTACACACTCATCCTCTGAAATGAGAGCATATGATAAAGGTGTCCGACCACTGTTATCCGAGGAATTAAGAATAACATCCCCACGGTTGAGGAAGAGCTTCACTACACCCCGAGAACCCGAGATGGCGGCATATGATAAAGGTGTCCGACCACTGCTATCCGAAGAATCGGGATTGACATCCCCACGTTTGAGGAAGAGCTTCACTACACTTTCATGTCCCTCCGCGGCAGCATATGATAAAGGCGTCCGACCACCGCTATCCGAAGAATTGGGATTGACATCCCTGCGTTTGAGGAAGAGCTTCACTACACCTTCATGTCCCTCCGCGGCAGCATATGATAGCGGGGGTCGGCTATCGCTATCCAATGAATTGGGATCAACATTCCCATACCTCAGAAGCTGCTCCACCACTCCTTCATGTCCCCTCGAGGCCGCATAAGATAGGGGCGCCCGGTCATTGTTATCCGGTAAATCGGGATTGACATCGCTATGTTCTAAAAGCCGCTCCACTAGATCCTCTCGCCCCCAGTTGGCCGCATACGATAAGGGTGTTCGGCCGTTGCTATCCGATGAATTGGGATCGATATTCGGGCTTTCCACGAGTAGTTTCACTACACCTTCATGTCCTCCCGCCGCAGCATATGATAGTGGGGGTCGGTCATTGCGATCCAATGAATTAGGGTTGACATCCCCGCGCCCTAGAAGCAACTCCACTACACCGTCATTTCCTCCCGAGGCAGCATGAGATAGGGGTGTTCGGCCATTGTTATCCGGTAAATCGGGATTGACATCGCTATGTTCTAAAAACCGCTCCACTAGATCCTCTCGCCCCCAGTTGGCAGCATACGATAAGGGTGTCCGGCCATTGTTATCCGATGAATTGGGATCGATATTCGGGCTTTCCACGAGTAGCTTCACTACACCTTCATGTCCTCCCGCCGCAGCATATGATAGTGGGGGTCGGTCATTGCGATCCAATGAATTAGGGTTGACATCCCCGCGCCCGAGAAGCAACTCCACTACACCGTCATTTCCTCCCGAGGCAGCATGAGATAGGGGTGTTCGGCCATTGTTATCCGGTAAATCGGGATTGACATCGCTATGTTCTAAAAACCGCTCCACCAGATCCTCCCGCCCCCAGTTGGCAGCATACGATAGGGGTGTCCGGCCCTTGCTATCCGTTGAATTAGGATTGATATTCGGGTTTTCCACGAATAGCTTCACTGTAGCATATGATAGTAGAGGTCGGACATTGCTGTCCAATGAATTGGGATTGACATCCGGGTGTCCCAAGAGTAGTTTCACCACACCTTCATGCCCCTTCGAGGCAGCATATGATAGCGGGGTTTGGTCAGATTCATCTAAGTTGTCTGGGTTGACATCATTCCGCCCCAAAAGTAGCATCACCGTTGCCTCACGGCCATACTCCGCAGCCCAAGAGAGCGGTGTTCGACCGGATTTGCTTAAGCTCTCGGGGTTGACATCTTTCCGCTCCAAAAGTAGCTTCACTACTCCCTCATGACCATTCCTGGCAGCCCACGAGAGCGGCGTTCGGCCATACATCGTGTCTGGGGTGTCGGGGTTGATATATTTCCGCTCTAATAGTAGCTTCACTGTTCCCTCATGGCCATTCCCGGCAGCCAACGACAGCGGTGTTCGACCGAATTCGCTTGAGCTATCGGGGTCGACATATCTCGACTTGCCAGGTTGTAGACCCGCTTCGCGCGGCGCCCTCTCCCATCGACGGCCTATGCTCGCAGGATTGACAAATCGGGGATCAAGAAATAAACTCACCACTCCCTCGTGTCCATTCTCGGCAGCCCACGAGAGTGCGGTTCGGCCATAATTATCGCCCTTCTGATCAGGTTGAATGTCTTTTTTTTGCAAAAGCAACCTCACAACCTCCTCATGCCCGTACCTTGCAGCCCATATTAGTGGCGTCACACCCGCACCATCGGTTTCGTTCACATCCCATCTGTTCATCTCTATCAGCGTATTTGCGATTTTGGCGATACCGAAGTATGAGATACAGTGCAGCGCGGAAAATGGCTTTTTGCCAGGATCACCGCCAAAGGGCAACACCCCATTGATCGACCTCCAAAGGAGTTTGGCAGATATGTGACTCTCGAACTGATCAAGGAGCTGGAGCGCAAATTCCCTTGCGCGATCTGAGGGCCCCATTCGCATGTGGGCTCCCCAATATAGGGAAGAATATTGAAGGAAGGGTGTGCCTCGCAGGTCGGGGAGTGGGCTAGCTGAGAGATCTTTGACGTGCTGAAAGTCGAGATACGTCAAGCAGGTTTCGGCCATCGTTGAGTGAGCTTTGTTAAAGAGGTTGGGATGTGCGCAAAGATACTCTTTGAGGGTAAAATGAATCAACCTAATAGTCGAGGTATCCCGATCTATGGTGGTAAGACCCAGGCAACAATCCAGCAAGGTCGATATCTCAGGAATATCATCGTTATCGAGATCATTTGACCCTATCCGGATTGCTACGGCGTGACGTATCTCCTCCACATGCAGAGGCCGCCCTGAATGGGAGATCCACATCAGAGCAGCCTTCCCGAGTCTTGCTTTCTCCCCATCCTGATCCTGTATCCTTCCCAGAGTTGCCCCGTACGCGCCCCCCAAACCCAAGCCATTCTTCACTGCTTCGAGCCTTTGTCTCCTTTGGTATATAGTCGTCTCTTGTAGAATCGCCTCGATGCCTAGGAAGACAAGCAGGAATCTAAATACAGAATCGTTCAGCACACAGTTTTAGGTATTTTTAGAAGTATCCCTTTCTTACTTACGTTTCGGTAATAGCTTCGGGGATATTCCGCATAATTTCCTCCTCTAAACTCTCATCCATCGCGTCGGGCATCGTGTCCTCTTGCAGCATCGCTCGGATGAATGTCATGACATCATCCTTGATGGGTGTTATGGATCTAGTCGCCAGTCTCCCACCAAGATGCTCCTCAACCTCACTCAAAATATGTGGTCTCCCGGTCGTGAATAGCCGAGTGCCCGGGGAGCTCTGGAGAATATGGTTGAGTAAATCGAGGAGGTTCTCCAGATGCTCAGACGGACACTCATCCAGGGCATCAATGAATATAAATGTGCATCGTGAGGACGAGATATCCTTCAAGATCTCCGTAATTTCTGAGAGCATTAGCCTCTGGCCATCAATGACCTTCTCTCTGTCTCGGAAAGCTCTGACTATTCTTTCCGGAACTTCCTCAAGTCCATTAACAACCTGTTTCAGCACCGAACCGAGAACAACAGCTGGGGATTGATCTTCCTTCGCGGCGAAGCTGAAGTAGAAGCACGCAACGGCAGCGTTTTCCTCCACGGCCTGCTTGCATAATGTATCCATCACCAGGGAGCTAACATTGCAGCTTGTTAGCAATACATTTCTTCCATCGAGTAACTTCTCTCACCTAAGGTAAGTCTTGCCAACTCCTGGACCCCCGTAGCAAAACAAGGCTGCACCATCAGATTCACCCCCACGAATACTACCAAACCAGTTCCGATATTCTTCAGTTTGAAAGAGCCAGTTTCCCACTTGATCGACCCTACGGGCTCGAATTTCCCGGTGCCGCATCTGGGGCTCAAGCGGCGATAGCCAGGCCAAAATATCTAACCTCTCGTCGGCCACAACAGGGTAACCCCGCACATTTTTAGAGGAAGTGGTATCGAGAAAATTGTCGTCGGTGATATGCTGCCGAGACATTTTGTATTTCTCGTGGTTTTGAGGGCCGTAGAGGATGAGTTCTTGAGTAATTCTGCCCGGTGGATCCGGTTCATGTAATTCCTGGAGGGCGAAGAAAATCTGGGGGGGTGAAGATCCCGAGTCTCTGTGCCGGAGCCCGATACTGGCACTAGCACTCGAGCAGATGGCCTGCGAAACCAACCTACTGGTAGCTGGCGGCTACCATACCGGTATGCGCAAACCCCAAGCGGCTAATGGCGTAATGGACAGCATGAAAATCCCATATCGGGTTGTGCTATGTTACGTGGCATCAAGAATTATTCCTTCATAGCGAGCAGGCGAAACCAGTACCGTAGAGGTACCCTATTTCCCAGCTTGTCGCGAGTTACTGCGTCACTTTCGGAACTGAAACCGTAATTCTACGCGCGCTGTCGAACAGGATTTTTGCTCCAGTTTACCAGCTTCCACTCCAGCTTCCCACTGTGTTTCCGGGACTTCCATCTCAGCTAATAAAGCCACTCGGCAGAGATCTTCATGAAACGGAGATTGTCTCTGAGGACCAATTGTTGGCATTTTGCAAGCAAAAAGAAATTTCCCCCATTCAGCGAATAGAATTATCACAAGTAGACAACGGCAGGAGCAACCATCGGATTACTATGATTGAACTTCCTTATCGCCCCTATGAAGGCCCCCTCCACCCCTCCATTGCTCGTTCAGCTTTTAGACTTTGTTCATGAATGCCCCGGCAGGTTCCATGTATGGGCGCACTGCCAGACGGCAGAGGGCTGCCCAGCACAGCGGTGACCCATGACGAGAGGCCAGGGTTTGGCAATGAGGGATTCAGAACTCGGAAATTCAAGCGGGGCAGCGGGTATTCGAGTTATCATGATCTGGGATAGTGGGCGGGGATGGCCTTGCCCGTGATGAGCACGAGAAAAGGCATTCCGTCGCTGCACAAGGGTTTGGAGAATCTTATGCACAGGGTGTTGCCGCACCTACAAGTACTCGGGGCAGGGATAAAATCCGTGAACACTGGGGTGGTGATTGGTGACAAGCTCGATAACTAAATATTCGAGCTTAGCCAGTTAGCGCCTTAGAAAATCAAAATTCACCAATTATTGTCTTTAAAGTGTTCACGGAATTTATTCTCTTTTAACATATATACCACTGCACGCGCATATGGCCTATAAACCTGATCCCCACCCCCCCAAAATGCTGTTCACGCACCAACCCTGGTATCCGAGTACTCGGGTATCGGTAATATTTAGCAAAACCTTTGTTTGGCCATCCAGGTGCTTATTCTCACCCCAGGTCTTGGCTGGCCAATTACCCGTAGAAACTCACCCAACTCGCTACTTGTATGCAAGCCCCCAGATTGTCGCACTCTAATTTGCTAGCACAACGGACGTGGTAACAAATCTATGCCCCGATTGGTCACAATCCCTGCATAGTAGTCTTGGCTGCATAGCGAGTTTGGCGAGTATTTGCGGGTAGACCAAGAGCTTCTTGGGGCAAACCTCTCTGATAAAATAGAACACACGCGTAATTCTACAGTAGTTTGTTACATGCTCTGACCCTCCACTCTAACTAGTGCCAGAGCAAACATAATACCAAGACCATTAAATTGAAGCGAATTTCTGTACTCTAAGCGAGAGATATTTCCTGTCTAGCCGTAATTAGTTTTTGTTGTAATGATTTGCTGAGGGCAATCCTCTTACTGTGCTCGATTTGCGGATTTCTTGCTCTAAGACGCCCTTGCAATCAGAGGAGTTATGCCATGCACTTGGGATAGAATTAGGGGCCAGAGATTTTAACTTCAACAAATGTACAGTGCTGTCAGGGGGGGGGGGTACACTGACTAGATACAAATCTTGGTGATACCGGGGCACCTCAGTGCTATTTAGCAAAAGGCGGATAATAATAAGGCAGTGATAAAAAAAGAGAAGAATTAAACATGAAATATTACGATAGTAATGAAATAAGAACACATTTATACTCTGTATCATGGGTGGTTTCCCTGTGAGAAAGGGGGTCGGGGTGTCCTTATCCTCGCTCAGCTTTTGCTGACTAAGCTTTCACCACTATTTATGCCGAGTGACTGTGTGTTGTCCTGGCCCCGACACCCCAGGCGGAGTGTATGGCCAAATACCACTCCCGTGGGCTACCGAGAATGGGACGGAGGGGTGGTGAAGCTGCTGTTGGGTACATACCATAAGAAAATATCAACCCCGATAGTTCGAATTAATCCGGCCGAGTGCTGCTCCCCCTGGCCGCCGGGAGTAGAGATCAATGATTAGTGAGGCTATTGCTGGGGCGGGAAGATGTTAACCCAACACTCTAGACACAGTGCTTGATTAATACCACTCTTGCGGGCTGCCTGGAGTGGTCATAAGGGAGTAGTGGAGCCACTGTTAGCGCGAGAAGCCGTCAATCCCAACAATTCCAGAAAATCCAGCTGAACACCGCTCACGCTTCCAGCCGCAAACTGGCGCTTTCGAATCGTACTGCTGCTGTTGAAAATGGTGCTGCTCGCCATACCACCATGCCCCCTTTGTTGTTTAGTTAGCTTCCGGAAGTGCGCTTGTTTGTGGTTCGGGCATGCGCTAAGGATTTCAGGCATATGGCACCGGCTTCGGGCATAGGTTTGCTATTAGATATGCGCTGAGAATCCGGGCATGGGTTTGTCTCCGGAGACTCGTTTTGGCTTCGGGCATACGGTTTGGCTTCCGGCGTGTTTGTGGAAAGCATCGTGAAGGTAGGAATAAGCGATAGTTTTGGGATCGTGCAGCTTTCGAGAAAGCTGGGAGAAAAGCGGAAACACTGTAAGGTCAGCCGGAAAGGGCTGGAAGCCCGGAGGTGGAAGATTGTTTGTTTCTTTTGTTAGCCCGGGAGTTCTCAGAGCGGAAGGAGAGACTCACATGGATATGATATCTTTGATGTTGATATATACTCCTGTCTGCGCCAGTTAGTTAGTTGACAGAGCATAGAGGGTACCGTGGAGTTGTTGGGCGAGAGCCTGTAGTTGTTAGTGAAAAGGTTTCCCCCGCACCTGAGTGTACGATCGTTTTCTTTGTGAGTTTCTTGGCATTCGTTTCGTTTCACCGCTCGTCACTCGTTGTTCAATCGTATCGCCGCCGAGTTGAAGTCTGATAGCTAAATGCCCGACATTCCCGGCGTGTCTGGTAATTTGGTCTCCTCTTGCTTCCCCAGAGTCTGTGATCTCGTCTCAGAAATTTCCGTTTGTTAGTATCAGTCATGTTGAGTGAAGATGAGTTTTGTCCGGGGTGGCCAACTATGAATATTAGTTTTTGCTTTTGATTTTTCTTCTGTAGTTTTCGGGATCAAGTTATAAGTTTGTTGGGTAAGTTAAGTTAACCCTTCTCGTACTCCCTGGCAATCTCATTCTCTTGCTCAATTTTGGGACAGATTCAGGTTTTGAGGTGGATAAGTTATATCTTGATATTCATTTTGTGGTAGGTGCTTTAGTCACCAATGATAATTCTTTTCTTCTTCCTCTTGTTCAAACGTAGCGGAATGTGTGGGATGCTTAGATAGACTCATTGTCGACGCCGGGGGCCAATGGAAGAGATTGACATTTTTGTGGATTCGAGGCACAGGTCGGGGTGGCCTCATCAGATTATGAAAGGCCGCTTGAAATAGAACAGCTCAATTCCAGAGAACGACCGATCTCATTCCTGAACGATCTTGTATCTTGCGTTTCTGGATTATTCACATGTCCCGTGTTCTAATTCTCGAATAATTCTCAAATATAATATACGATTCTGGTAGGCTATTATAAACAGGGGATATTGGAGGTATTGCTGGTAGAAATAGAGGATGTGAATAAGAAAATGTATACTTGTCGGGGGCAACAACGCCGAAGGATGACAAGGTGAAGGAGGGTTGCTACAGCCTGAGCAGTAGTGGAGGCATCAGAGAGGCTTTTTCTGGAAGAGTTTGAGCTCGAAAAAGAGTTTTTATCTCATCTTCTCTCGCTCCAGGTCGATGGGGATGAAGACTACAAAATACCCATTCAAGAATTAGCCATATATATTTTAAAAAAGTAGGTGGTAGATTGGAAAGGTGGAAAGGAGGTTGGCTTCGAGATTGGCAACGGGGAGCTAGATGAGGAAGAAACGGGGAATACTCTGCGCTACAGCGTCCCTTTGTGCCTAATATTTCTAGATTCTTGTATGGGCATCCTGATGCTTTCCCTCCCCCAAGTGCTCCCCCCGCATTCTGTATCTCGATATCACGTGGCCCCATATGGATTTCTACAAGCACTAGATCCCTCATGTTAAAACCTGATCCTCAACCCCAGATCATCCGCCATGCCCAACAATTCCTTGCATTTAACCCCCCCGGAGTAGTTGGGTGCAACTATGCACGAAACCTTTCTTAGGTATACCACACTTGTATTCAAGGACAAAGAGCTAAACAAGAGATGGCAAGGGTTGAACGGGGCAAACAGAGGCAGTAAGAATATTTACCTATATCAACCGAACTTACTATTCCTGCTCTACAAGTGAACTTCCATTCCTACTGTACGTGAAACTGCTTTTCACTTCCTTGGGGCAAGCAATAGTTATTTAGACCATGTAAATAAATACATCACCCGGAGGGGCACCATAGTGTGGACGAGAATTAAATAAATACTTATAAAGTAAGCGCTTGATTTTCTTTCTTTCCACTAACGCCATCAACTAGATCTCATTAAACAAGAAGGCGTGGCCACTCATACTGAGACTGTGTTCCCTTCGACTGACCCCCTCTACTGTTGGATAGTGCCCATAGGGCATGGGTTGTGCGGATAGATGGATATGCAGGTTTGCGGCTATGGGGCTAGGAGACGAATGGGTATAGGGCATGTGGCTTTGTGGTTTCCGGTGGTTGTTTTGCTGGGGGTTGTTCTCACATCCTATGCTGCTCGGCATAGGATATTTCCATATATTATCCAACATCATTGGATATCACTCGTTACCACAAAGCTGAAAGTTCCTACAGCGTCTATCCTGTATAGAATATTATACAATAGACACAGAACGGCAACTTACTGTGAACCAACCAGGAGTCGTTACCCGTGCCAGGGCAGAGAACCTTTTTGACCTCAGTGGATATGTAGAAGTGAGGGAGGTATACATACAGGCAACCGGGGGACAGTTTGTGTGAACCTCCCTCACTATCTACCCCCATGTCAAAGAAAACATCATCCGGAAGCAAATACGGTATCATAGTACGAAATACCCTTTTCCAGGACGGTGGTTTGGGGGTGCAATTTACAGTAAAGCATCGCCCGCTCATAATACCCCCAGGCAACAGAAAATTACCCAAACAAGAAGGAATAAATTAGTGCCTAATTTCAAAGAGGATGAGTATTGAACCACCATCGCTGCCCCTACCACAATACTGATCAAGGAGGGCTGGGAAAGTTCCAATAGGTGGAGGGGTCGGTGAGTGGAGCAAGGCCGGTGACTACCAGAGAGGTTGTTAGATTGTTATGTTTGATGGGCGCATAGGACCCGTTGGTGATACTGAAACATGGATTATGATGGATGAATATTTCCACTAATACGCTAAGGGTCTGTTTAGCGTGACATGTTTGGACCTCCAAGCCATGATTTGGCCCAGACCATTTTTTGTAACTACAGGACTGTTTGGTAGAAGTGAAATACAAACCTTGGTTTACAGCAACCAGCACCCCGTTTCTAACATAGTGTATGAGGTTCTTTCAACCATAGTTTGTGGCCACCGAAATTTCACGGGAATGTCACGCCAAACATCCTCTAAGTCTTCATTGGTGGATCGGGGGTGTAGTTGATGTGGCTAACTGGGAAAATAAGTCTCCTTCCTGGCTCATAAACGCACCTAAAGCCACCCTGCTCATGGCGCCCGGTAGTTGGAGTGGCTTAGACTTCCCCTGATACAAAATCCCTGGTACCGCGCCCTGGCATCACCCCCATTGAAACCAAATATTCAAATTGTCATTTGTGGAGTCTCAAGAAACTCGGCAAAATCATGATCAGATAAATAGCCGATGAAAGATTGCAATAGACAATTGGGCAATCAAGGTAGAAATAGTAAAAAATCACATCCCTACTAATTCTCCCTCCTGACTGATCAAGTGTAATCTTCTATAGTCCTGGGATATTGTTTACTGGATAGGTATTACCCATACAGAGCCGGAAGCGTTGTTTGTTGATACCTAATAGCACAAGAGAGGAGCTTATCGATAGTATTGCCGTGGCCGTTTATTTCTCGCTGTTTCGGAATTCAACCATAGCCGTTTAAAGGAAGTGGTGGGTACTCGAGTACGTTCGGTGATTATAATCCCATGAGTCGGTATCGGCATTATTATGCTCTAGAAGTAACTTCGCTACACCCTCATATCCTCCTAAAACAGCATATGATAGGGGTGCCTAGCCGCTGCGATCTGGTGGATTGGAATTGGCATCACTGCACCTTCATGTCCTCCCGAAGCAGCATATGACAGGGTGTTCGGCCACAGCGACCCCGTGAGTCGGGATTAACTTCCTCATGTTCTGCTCGTGGAAGCACTCTGACAAGGCCTTGATCTCCCATCCAGGCAGAGAATAGCAGAGATGTTCGGCCGTCATTGCCATTGCCCCATAAATTACGATCCGCGTGTTCCGGATTTCGCTGTACACTTCCTGCCCCCAAAGTGTTGGTAGATGATACATGTGCTAGGCCACCGCTATCGGTGAATAGTGATTAACATTCTCGTTCTCCACAAGTAGCTTCACAATACCCTCATCATCCAAAACGGCAGCATATAGCGGTGTCGGTCCACTGAGGTCCGATGATTTGACATTAACGCCTCCGGGTCCCAAAAGAAGTTTCACAATACCTTTATGTCCTCTCAGGGTAACATATGACGGGGGGTTCGGCCATCGCTATCCAATAAATCGGGATTGACACCCCCATGTCCGAACAACACCCACAGCCTCAGAAACGGCAGCATAACATGATAGCGGCGCCGGACCATTGCGATTCAATGAATTGGAATTGACATCTCTGCGTCCCGAAAGCAGCTCCACTATCTTCATGTCCTCTCGATGCAGCATATGACAGGGGTGTTCGGCCTCTGCTATCCGGTAGATCAGGATTGACGCCCCTATTTTCCAAAATCACAGTACCGGTACTAGATCCTCTCGCCCCCACTTGGCAGCATACGATAGGGGTGTTAGACATCACTATCTGGTGAATTGGTATCGATATCCGGGCTTTGCAGAAGTAACTTCACTACTTGTACCGGTCAACCACGAACAGCGGATAACTGCTCTAACACCCAGGGTTTCTCATCAGGTATCGATATATTGCACCGTTCTAACTGTTTGTGACATCCCCACTGTCGCGGGTGTTGTTGATCGCACCAGAGTTTTTAAGCACCCCGGTTATTTTGTCTCGCTTATCGGTTTCGCTGTTCAATACCGCGAGAACGGTAATTTATCAGCGAGAAAGGAGACACCATTAATCCCTGCATACGCATGTGAGTGCATGTCAGCTCAACGAATGACTTTCCTCATACCGTAGCCGATGGCTCGGTGGTACAAGTAATACCTGAAAGGGTCCTGGGGGGCCATTATGATTTGGGTTCCAGGGAGCCGCACAGCACACAGGAGGCTCTTTTACTCCTCATGTTTTCTCGCGTCCAATCGCCGCCCACAGTGGACTTGTTGTGGCATGCATCCCAAACAAAGTGTAGCCAATTATTTTACCCAAACTGCCGCAGCACTCGAGTGCTATGGTAAAGAGTTGGCAATCGAGAGTGACACCGTGTTCTCCAATTCTCTCCGTCCTTTCCTTCTCCAGGCTGCTCAAGCTTCAGCTTTCTCATCGATCCTACACCTTGATACGCACAGACTACTGGTACGCCAAAACTTTAGCCTTAGCCAGGCTTAGGCACCGTTCGCTAAGATTTTGTCCCCCAACTGATCCAGGCGCTGGGAATTAATTATTCATCCCGGGGTCCAGTGTTAGGTTCTCCTCCGCGCATATCTCCTCCACCCGCTTATTTTAGGGCGCGCGAAAGGACATCTCCAAACGAGCTTGCGACATTTACGATCATATCTGGTCCTTGAAAATAACCCGGGATCGCGCTATCTCCGAGCGTTATACCTAATGGCTCAGTCCTCGTATGCCATCCTTTCCTTTGGAATCTCTGGTGCCAAGGATGAGGCTCTTCCGTCTGACAACGTTTTTAGGGTTACAAGTACACAAGCCCACTACAACACCCTCGAAAGCTACAGTGGAAATCAGGGTAACAACAATGCTTTTGGTAGTGGCAATATTTCGATTGAGGTGTACAGTGGGACCGATACCGGAGCTCGAAATCGGTGCACCCAGAGTGTAATTGGGGCGGGAGAGGCAGGTATTATTAGGATCCCTGAGAGATATCTGGTAAAGAACTAACCTGCTATCCTAAATAGCGAAATTAGCACCCATGCCTTATCGGTTCATTCCATATTGCAGGAATAATAAGTTCATCGGCCGCAAAAGCCTCCTTGAGTCGCTCAAGGAATATTCCGAGTATAAGGGTCACAACAGGGTCGCGCTTTTTGGATTAGGCGGTTCCGGGTAAGTACTAGTGCCGGATTAACTCAGATAAGAGGACTTTGTCTCCGGGTGCATGAGTATGGAGAGTGTACCGGTACTGACATCGCTTAGCAAAACTCAAATCGCCCTCGAATACGTTTATCAGCGCGCTAGCGAGAGCGATTGTAATATTTTCTGGGTACAAGGAAGTGGGGTACCAAAATTTAGTAGTGGCTTCAAGACTATCGCACGCCGTTTTCGAATTCCTCTGGACAGCGCTGAGACGGACGAAGCAAGACTGCTGGAAGTAAAGAAGTGGTTCGAAGGACGGGAGAGTGGTTCCTGGATTCTGGTTATCGACAACGCCGATAACGAAGCCGATTTTGCCGCCAATGATAGCCCAATCTCTAAGTTTATACCACAAGCGAATGATGGGACTCTGATATTTACAACCAGATCCCGAGTGGTTGCATCGGACCAGTGCTCGGAAACTATTGAGGTTGGAGGAATGGATGAGAAAGAAGCCCTGGAATTGTTTTCGAAACGCTATTGTGGCTGGCATGGTTTGGGGGATAAGGAAAAAGAGGATGTCGCACGGATACTGAACTCGGTGCATCACCTGCCGCTAGCTGTCATAGGTTCCGTAAAACACATGACCAAGACTGCAAACCTGCCATCCGCCTACTGGAATATTCTCTGTCAGAACGAGGAACAAATGAAGCACCTACTCTCGCGGCCCTTTTATGACGTCCAACGAGAAGCCCCCAATGAAAGTATCCTGAGTACCTTCTTTGCGACCTTTACCCAAATCAAGCAGCAGATGCCCCTCGCGGCGGATCTCCTACGGCTAATGGCATTCTTCAATCATCAGGACATACCCGAGCTACTGATCCAATATGGTCTGAAAGAGATGGATAACCCAAATGATTCTTGTGCCATTGAAAAACTACTGGGGTTCTCGCTGGTTACCATGGTCCAATGTGGGTGTATGGACAGGGCATTTTACAATCTTAATCGTTTTGTCCAATTGTCTTTACAGTACCACTTACCAAGAAATGAGCTGGATCAGGGCAGGAGAACTGCGCAGAATGTGATTTCACGGCTCTTCCCTCAATCTCAGCCCGAGCAGCAACATATTTGCCCGGTATATATTCCACATGCCCGCGCAGTAATTGAAGATTCAACAGATCCCATCGCGGAGGAGCTTCGTATGCGCGTGGGACTGTACCTTCAGGATATAGGTTCCTACTCTGATGCCGAAGCCCTGTTGCGTCGCCGTACTGTACCCGGCGAATAGTACAGAGACAGCGGACGAACGATGCCGTTTTTACGGGCTGTAGTGCTCGGCGAGGACGACCGCCCCCTAAAAGTGATACACCATGTCGCAGTCAGATTAGCTGGACCACAAGTCACAGGAAGGACTACCAGCACAGGTTTCTACCCGTGTGGGAGACACTCTGGATCGCCGGGAACAATGAAGACCATGAGGAGCTGGCAAAGGTGACGAATTAGAGACGATGAGCGATGAACTATCAATGTTTTTTTATTTACCGGGAGTGAAGGGGCACTTGTATGTGGAGACAGCATTGGGCATTTGCGCTTCGTTTTACATTTTCTTGCTATCGTTTCTTTCCCATTTAGACTGTGTCATAGCTCATGTGGAATAATATTTTGCCGTACATCTTCTCGGAGGGATCTCGGTGGGCTTTTGTTGCTCGTGCTTCTCCGCTAAGATTTGGTTTCCCCATCCGCGGCAGCGGGTGTGAGCTAGTTCTTTCCCGCTGAAGAAGCATAATAGTATGGGGGATGAAATCCGGCTTGCTATAGTCAGCATCTCAGCCGTGCCGTCGACGACTTTTTGTGGGATCCGAGTATCAGTTCATGAGGCAATACCGGTAGTGTGTAGGGGGTGTCTGTGAGGAACATGTCATTATGAGGTGCCGATTGTGGGGTGCGAGACAGGTGAGAGAGGGAAAGAATGCGAAGTAAAGGGGAAGCTGCTGTATATTTTCTAGAGTCGTATCTTTCTTACTTGTTCTATCTATGGCGGAACAAAGGGTTTATATAGAAAATACAAAAAGGTTCCCAACACTTCTTCGCTCACGGAAATCATTCCGGAGACGCGCATACAACAAAGGAGTTCCGGCCTCCTTCACGCCCAGTATTCCGATCCATCCCCCGCTTTACCCTTCAATTGTTTCCGACCATGTGTGTGAGCCCTATATAATACGAGCCATGTATGCCCATTGCTCTTTGATAATTGTTGGAAATGATGCTGCTCGCCATACTCTCAAGATATTCCTTTTGTTGTTCGGATGGCTTCTGGGAGTGCGTTTGTTTACGATTCGGAAATGTGCTGAGGGTTCCGGCATATGTTTCGGCTTCGGTCGGGTGTGTTTGTGGGGGGCGTTTCGAACGCAGGGATGTGCGATAGTTTTGGGACAGTGCAGTTTTCGGGAAAGCGGGAAGAAAAGTGGAAGCGCTGTAAGGTCAGCGCAGAAGAGCTGGAAGCCCGGGAGCAGGAGATTGTTTGCTCCCCATGTTAGCCAGGGAGCCGTGATGGGGGAAGGAGAGACTCACAAGGAGTAGGATGGGCGTTCCTGGTGGATAGGATGTTATTGTTGATATATACTCCTGTCTTCGCCGATTAGTTAGTTGATAGAAGTAGCCCTTATTGAGCGTGAGACTGTGGTTGTTGAATGAAAAGATTGTCCCCGCATCTGAGTGTGCGATGGTTTTCGCTATGAGTTGCTTGGCGTTTCGTTTAGTTTCACAGCTCGTCACTCGCTGGGTTTCGTTAAGCCGTCGAAGTCTAAGAGTACACTCGGGATAAGAAAATCGTGGGACAATTATGCAATTAGATCTACAAATCAGGATTATCTAATGGTTGCAAGAGTATTATGAGGTTTTTGTAACCAGACCTATAACGAACTTGAGAGAATACTATCGTAATTGAGGATCCCTACCAGGAAGGATACTGAAAAGAATTGTGAAAGGACAGAAGAAGAGAGTTTTTGAGTGATAAAGCTACACCTACAAGACTTGGATGATGGGAGACATTTTAAACATGTAGTAAAAACTGTTCTGCAATTGTCCCACGACTTTCTTACCGCGAGTGTAAGTTACAGTACAAAGGAAACTCGCATTCGTGCGGAGTGGTTGCTAGTGATTTTCAACAGAACAGCTAGGGATGGTGGAAGCCGGTATGGGACTGTCGGGGACTATGGGAGACCATGGGGACTTCCGATGATCGCCGGTGACACGAAGGAAATAGAGGGGATGGCGGGGGGGGGGGGGGGTATGTG
>Ga0307509_10002225_pt1 | contig 31750 bp, 31 predicted proteins | sample 10_EM_MG_FD_202245 | JGI IMG/M metagenome (GOLD analysis project Ga0307509, IMG submission 202245) | Populus trichocarpa ectomycorrhiza microbial communities from riparian zone in the Pacific Northwest, United States - 10_EM | ecosystem: Host-associated > Plants > Roots > Unclassified | place...
TACTATCCCCCCTCGTGGATTTTAAAAAAAAACAACCCCCCCCCCCCCCCCCCCAAGCGCCAATATTTACACCCCAAAGAATATTCCTACAGCAATAACCGCCCAATTTAAGCTCAGCAGACAGAGTCGTGGAGTGTAACGATACTATCCCCCCTCACCCGCCTCCCTCGTCTTCTTCTTCCAAAACATCAGTCTAAAACCTCCCCCCCGGGAGAACTGAGCCCGGACCCTCCTCTCCCAACTCTCCTGCCGAGTGCTAACCCGATTATCCCGCGGCTGCGGCTGCTGCGGCGGCGGCAACACCTCCGTGGCAAAAACCCCACTGGAACTCGGGCCGTCCAGTGCCTGCGTACTGGACCCATGTCTCGATCCCGCCACTCCACCGCTGCCGCCTCCGGCGGCACCACCCATGAAACCCTCGCTACTCCTAGCAGCAGGTGCACCGGCGGTCCACACCCCCGAGCCGCCAGGTGGCTGCGCGAACACGAAGCCGCCCGGGCCGACGCCGCTGCCGAGCTCTTCCATGTTGCTTTGCCGCCGGGGACGGTTCTGTATGACCTGCCGCTTCGCCCATTTTCGGATAGGGACAGCGAATGCGTAGAGGAGGATTGGCACGGTTACTACTAGAAAGGCGAGGATGAAGAAGGGGTAGTTTTTCTTCCACCTTGGGGTCGTTAGTAATGTATATATACATGGAAGGGGAAGTGTGACAAACCAAGCTCTGGCCCTAACGGCCTGGTCCGCCCCGTTTTTGGCCGCCGGGTCGTCGTTCGTGGTGTTTTGTCCGTTGACCTTGGGGGACCCAGGTTCTTCAGGTCTTCCAGGTTCAGTTTTATTGACATTGCCATTTCCACTACTACCACTAACACCACTACCACAAACCCTCCCTAACCACTGCCCAACCCTCGCCCTCACACCCCCCGACTCCCCACAAACAGAATCACAACCCCGCCACCCACTACCACTATCGCTACCACTACTACCGCTACCACCTTGAACCCACCCCACCTGCACACAAAAACACCCCACCACATTACTGCCGGTGAGGCCTGAACAATTGAACTGCGCGGCCCACAGTTGCTGGCATTCGTACGCGCATGCCGGCAGTCCTGTCGTCTCGTTGAATACCAGGATCTGTGCCAGTGCTAGGTTTACTGGGAGGAAGAGGAGGGGAAGGTGGTGTAGATGGCGCATTGTTTGATGTACCTGCCCACCAGATCTGCGTGTATCTAGCGTGTCGTAGTGATAGTGGTAGCAATGTTCCACACCGTAGGAGTGAATGGAGGGAGGGAGAGGGAAGGGAAAGGAGGAGAGGAAAAGAAAGAGAAGCAAGACAAGGCGAGGCAAGACAGACTGGACTGGGCAGGGAAGGGACGGGCGAGCTAGGGCAAAGCTAGGAAAGCCTAGCCAAGTCAAGGGAAAAAGTAATAAAAAAGGAGGAATAAGAAAGGGGATACAATGCGAAATGCCAATAACCGCAATATCGTATTTTAGTTATGATAGCTAATTAAGTTAGTCCTAGTGAAGGTACCACCATATCAACACTAGGTCATATCGCAGCCGTTCGGGTAGACATGAGCAAACCGTTTGCTCTTGCTCTTTCTCTCTCTTCCCATTTAATCCGTGCTACTTGCTTTTTCATTAAATGCAGCTATTATATTGGTCTCGAAGCGGCCGGTCTATTTTAAGTTTTTACTTTCGTTTTGCTTTTTTTATATTGGTTTGTGTGTGTGCTATGGAAAATTTTTTATGTTGGGTACGGCTGAGTGGTGGTATGAGAGGGACGCAATTATTGGTGCTGGAGTTTTTTTTGTTTTTTGTCCCCGGTGGTGGTGGTGGGGGAACGTGGAGGCTCAGTGCTATGCTCGAGCACAGTACTACGCTGTAGGACATGCCGGGACTAAAACAGTAACCGTACCGGTACTGCACCAACAACGGCGAGTGTTACTATTGTTAACCCGAGCTTCAATATGAGTATCGTACCTGCAGTATCTGGGGTGGACGTCAACTACAATGACACCGTGGATCTCTCGCAAAGCTTCGAATCATATCACATCTTTAGAAGGCTAAAGCAGTTCCCCCCCACATCACTCGCTTGGCCTCACAAATCCACAATAAGCTTTCACACCCCTCCATTCCACCAGATCACAATACTCGAGTAGATCAAAGCAACCCTAGTCATCACACCCCCTCACTCGTCTCCCCACTTTATCCTCTCTCCCACCTCATCCAACGGTACACTAGCGCTAAAGTCAGGAAAAATGTGCTTTGTACCACCAGCTATTCGATAGGCTCCCATATCATACCACCAACAAGGCAGAAGTGAAGGCACCGCATCTCGGCCAACAGTTATTGGAAAAGTGTTCTCTACCCGACGGGGCAAATTTCCAGGGGGGTATACAGTCTCCTAGTAGGATTGGGAGGAAAAAAGTTTATTTTATTTTTTTACTCTTGCTTTGGGTTCTTTGTTTGATTACTATTTGTCTACTATTGCTATGATAGGGCGATGGGTCGTTGCTACCGGGATTGCAGCTGTTGGGGGCTGACGCTGCGCTAAAGGGATTGGCGGACTAGGATTCGCGATACTCGCTGGGATTGGATGGTAGGGCGGAAATAACACTCGCACCGTAATACCATCGCATGGCTTGTCGGATCCTGTGGAAACGAAGTGAATACAATAACGAGGAATCAAAAGTCTGTGATGCGCAAGCCAAATTCAGCTTTCGCCATGGATTGCCTAGAATTGCCAATAAAGACTCATCATTTTCCCAGTCCCTTTTTCCTAGGTCCCCGATATATGTTTGCTCGCGAATCTTACATTGGAGAAAAAAAAATAACTAAAAACAACATACGAAATCTACACCGGAAAAAGGGGGAGAAGAAGAAAAGGCACTGCTATTATCAACCTCTGCTATGCCCGGCGTCTCCCACGATACCTAGACCCATCCCCATCTCTTGGAGGAGAAGATGGTAGCGCAGGATCCTTCAGAGCAGTAGACTCAGTCCAACTCCCGTAACCGCTCTTTTCCTCAACCGGACCCAAAAAGCCGGAGGATCCCCGACTCAGTTGAGAACTGGCCGCCGTTTCCCCGCGCCGCCGCCGGCCACGATAAGAAGGTTCCAATGGACATTCCGCTAACGCAGACAATAGCGGTGGCGACTCAACCGTTTCTAGCTTTGTTTGGTTTACCGTTTGATCTGCGACAGAGGCGGTTCCTGAACCTGCACGCCGTCTACGGCCGCGGTAGATACCTGTCGAGGGTTCTATACTCGACGGCACTTGCTCAGGCATAGGTTGGGGGAAGTCGACTTCTGGATTCATGTCGCGGGAGGCGTCCGTGCGCGGAACGCGGAGCCCCCTTGGCGAGTAGCGGCCCGAACGTGATTCCCTTACCACCCCAGGGGGAAAAGGGATTGTTTCAAGCTTCGATGGTAGGTGATTTTCGTGAAGGCCCCGTTTAATAGATGTCGATTCGGATCCCGTACGTCGACGCCCAACATACGATCCAGTCCCCGTCGAAGTTTGCGATTGAATATCTGCCGGAAACTCAGACGATGTAGAATTCTCTAACAATGTAACATTTGATACTGTCAACTGTAATGGTGCCCTGGAAGATCGGTGACACCCCCGAAAACTGCTCTCCGATGTCTCTAAATGTTGTTGTGAACTAGGTTGCAAGCCCAGTTCAGATGTGGGGGGAAAAAAACGCCTCCGCTTATAGCCAGGCTCCTGTCCATATTCGTCTAGCTCTGAACAACGGGTATTCAAAGGTTGTAGATTCGAGAGCCGGCCAGCCCGGGCTAATGTTGGAGCAGAACCGTCCACGGGTTTCGGGTCTAGTGAAACTGATGGAGGCCAAGGACGGGGTGATTGACGGCGACGACCTCGATAGATGCTTTCTGGAGCCGATGGTTGGGAAGTCTCCTCTCTCCGGGACGTTGGGCGATCTAGCGGCTCCCTCCCCGGCAGCGACAGCTCAGATTTCTCGGGGCTTGTCAGTTGACGACGACGCCCCCGATAGCTTACTTCAGTAGCCGCATCTTCCGCCCCAACCTGATTGCCCCTTGCACTCTCCTCTACGGCTTTCCCCTTTCTCTTTCCCTCCCTAGCTCCTTTCTCGGGTTCCTTCTCCTTCCTCCTCAGCGTCTGTTCATCCTTCCGCCGCTTCTTCTCCTTCTTCCTTTCCTCCACTTCTACGGCCCTCACCCTTTCCCGCTCCTCACTAATGAACTCCTCTGTAAGATGCCAAGGCTTGGATAGAACATTCTTTTTAAATTTGATCGCCTCCGTCCACGCATTGACTTCGTCATTTGTATCGCGCAATACCGAGACTCTCCGTAACAAAAGCTGCTTATTGCCCCTAAACTCTCCTAAAGAACCCTTCGCTTTGATTATCGAATGCAAACTGACGTCCTCAAGATCATTGAACGAAAACTTTGGCTTCTTCCCTGTTGGTGGTTCCCCTTTCCAGGCGACTAGGTCCATCAGATAACCGGAGCCATCATCTACTATAGCTACGTTAGCACAGTAAATAAGGAGAAACGGGAAGAAAGGGGGAGCTCTTACCGGTGATGCTAACCATCTTCTCCATATCATCATAAGCAACAACTACTCCGACCACCCTCACCCACCTGATGGGATGGTTTGAATAAAACCAAACATCTTGCCCCTCGAACCCACGTCTCTTATGTAGCCCCTTGTGGATATCCTTTGCCGTAAGACGTGCCCATTCATTATAAGTGAGAGAGTGAGGAAAGAGAAATCGTGGATAGAATGAGAGTCGCTCAGCCGAGCGGGTAGCGGTCATCGGGTGTGGGGGAACATTGGCGGGGAGATTTCAATATTGAACTATGGGTGAGGAAGGGGAGGAGAAAGCTAGGAATGAACAACGAAAAACAGACGGAAAGGTGAGGAGCCACGAAGTTGCACGTGTATCATAATTGATCCGTTCCCACTTGCGGTCAAATGATATCTTGGCAATCACCTGATTGCGGGGGGGGCTAAGTTGCTTTGTTTTTGATCTTCCGACAGTTGGCAGCTGGAAGGCCAGAAAGATAGCCCCTGTGCACTAAACTTGCCAACCACCGCTTCATTTTGGGCAACTAGCTTCCCCATTTCCTCTTCCCCATTCATGCTCCATCCTGCTGTGCAACGAAATTCTTAATATCCTACATACATACTTGTACGCACTTACATACATATATACAATCATACATACAAATATACCAGCATCCAGTCCTTTACCTCCCACCACCTTCGAAAAACAAAAAAATTATCTACTTGCAAGGGCTCACCCCGAAGTTGCCACCATGTTTCGACCAACAGTTTCTTCTGCCCCCCTCCTGCTGCTTTTGGTTTGCTATTGCGGTGCAGCTTTATCTCAGGCAACAGGTACAGTTCCCTTCGAATCTGCGGTTCCCGTTAGCCCCTCCGCTGCTTCCACTACTTCAACAGGGGTAGGTGGGAATAGTAGTATCTCAGAAGGGAGCTCGTGCCCTCTGCGGTACCATGATTGTGGGGTGATCGGCCAACCGAATGTTTGCTGCACCCTTGACCAAGTTTGCATCAATGACGACTCGGGACAACCAGCTTGCTGTCCATTTCGCACGAAATGTGTAGGATCAGTGCACAGGACTCCTTCCAGCAGCCCAACAAATGCTGGCCTTATGTTGGGGTTCAACGTCTTCCTCACGGCGGGAGCTGCAGCGATATACCTGGCCAATATCTGCCCACTATGACAGGAGTCGTTCCTGAAATTAGAGCCGGCATTAATATCCAGATATAGTCAGCGATTACTTTCAACTAATTTCTTTCTGTTCGATTTTCGACATTGTACATATCGTTCGTACTTTACAGACCGCTCCGCGATAATACAACACAACTCTCCCTCAATGCCTCGTTCCAGCACCTTCTATAGCCGATCAAGGATCATTGCATTCAGCCTTCTCATAAACTGATCTTTATTAGCGGTCTGATCCTCTGTTTAATCTGGGATCACATACACACACACCCTTGGCCGCCCCCAGTCCCACCCAATCCTCAAACTTTATCACCTTCCAGATACCACCTACCTCAACAGTAATCTTAGACTTAATCATTCATGGATCCCTCCCCCTCCCGAGGAGCCTGTTCCAAGCTCTATATCGGGTACTCTGCCCCGGCACCCGAAAATCATATGGCTCCAATTTCTAATAAGAACGACCAGCACAACCACTCTCATCGCCAACACCCTCCTCCTCTCTCCTCTCTCCGTTCACACAACTAGATCCGCGAACACCGCGAACCGCAAAAAGTTCGAGCAAGCTCCCAACAGCTTGATCATAGCAATACGATAACAATTCTATCCTTGGAATGATGTTGATCTCCACGTTCTCGATCTTGCCTATCGGGGGCTACCGTGGTGGCGGCTCTTGCAGGATCGCTCTCGATTGGTCTTCTTCGTAGGATGAACCGCCCTTGCTGGGTCCCGGTGCGGCAGTTTGGGCGTAAGTTTTCGGAGAAGGAGCAGGGGGGGTTCTCGGTATTGGTATTAGTAGGCGGGGCATTTTTTCCTTTCTTCTTTCCCTTTTTCTTGTCTTTTTTGAAGGGGGCCACAAGGGCGTTTGTGCTTTACATGCATTGCTGTTTTTCTTCTCACCATTGTGCTGATGCGGGGGGGGGTAGCGGGAGTTGACCTTGGGTGTTTATTGTTTTTTCCATTTTCATGTGAGTCGGGGTTTTTAATTCGGGGTTCTTGTTGCTAGCATCACAGTTGTAAGGGATTTATATTACGCATAGGGATGGTCGTGTACCGTATAATCTGGTGAAGGTTGGATTGGAGCTAAAGCGAAACTAAGGCAACCGAGCCAACAGGAGGGCGCGAAGAAGGCGAATTCGCCAGTTTAAACATAACTTATAGGCCACGGCGGTTGAGGCAGGTTCAAGGAAATCCTCAGTAGCGTCAATCCGACTTTTGCCAGATTACACGGTATGGCGTGTAGTTTGCTTTTTACGATGTGAATACACGAGTAGTAGATCTGATCATTTGGAATTAATCGGATCTTTTCACGGTTTGATACCATATTATAATATAACTCGATCCTGCGCTATATCATACTCTCAAACTTTCCGTCCAGACCCGGCTCTTTCATTTATCCCCATTTCCACGGATCAAAAACCACAAACCAAGTCAAGATGGGGGGGGTCCCACCCAACGCATCACGGCGTATCAATCGCCCACCCCAACCTTGCGCCACCCCCTGCTTTCTCTCCAACCAACTCCTCGTACAAATCCACCTCACTCCTCCCAACATGTCTCTCCTCGACAGCCTCGGCCGATGCCCTAATCACCTCCTTCAACTGCGCAACCGCCATAAGCACCCTGAGCAACTCGGCAAGCCCCCCACCAACGCCCTTCGGCACCTGGACGAGTCCTTCCCTCTTGAGCAAACACACATACCCAACACCAGGATACCCCAAGCGAACATACTGCAATGCCAGCCCCGCCGTGCAAACCCCGACAACCTGCACCCGCCGCGTAATCCCCGCGTCGCCGTTCACCAGCTCGTGCAGGCGGAAGAGCATGTCGCGTAGGGCTTTGGCGAGCTTGAATGCGTCGCCGAGCCACTTCGTTGACGTTACACCGCCAGTGAAGGTTCGCGCGACTTCCATCGCGCCGTACTCGTGGTAGTCATCCTCTGATGTGCGGATTATGGCATCGAGGCGCGGGCCGAGTTTCATCCTTGTCGAGAGCTTCTGTCGGTGGCGGTTCTTGCGTAGTGAGGTGGCGCGACAGGGAGATTCTTTGCGCTCTACTGTCATGCCGGGAAGGTTTAGGAGGGAGTCGTCGAGGATTGAGGACCATACGTAGGAGCTGTACCAGTCTTCTAGGTGTGGTGCGCGAAGCGGCTCACCGGGGGCTTCGAGTAGCATTAGACTAGTGGGAGAGGATGGGGTGTTAGTTATGGTTTCTAGGCAATGGTGAAGGGTGTATAAAGCGTTCGTTAGAGTGGAATTTATATATATCTGAATAGAAAAATAGGAATACACACAATCTGCGAATGACCACATCGGCCCATTGTGAATTATAATGAATCCTGCTATCATAGCTAACGCCCATAGGTAAATAACTTTGCTTGTCTAGGACCTCTCGGAGCATGGTTGTGCATTTCACAGGGAAGAATCTCTTTAAGGAATCTGCCAGCACCACATCCGGCTTTGGCAAGGGCAATACACTAGCAATTATTTCGCTCCATTCATCCTCCGTGAACCAACTCTTCATCACAGGATCCGATATATCAAGCACAAACGATTGGGAAAGAGAGTGGGCGAATGTTGCCGCGTCCATCGCTTTACAAGTTTTAAAGATGACATCTTCGACGGCACGACCGCTGGGAAGCACCCATTTGTGGTCGGAAGCCATCTCGCTATAGGCATTGTAAAAGGAGGCTGGGATCGAGCAGTTCTCACGAGGCTGTTCAGGCGTAGGGGTTTCACGATCTTCATCCCCAGATTCCTCATCTTCAGTGCCGCTTTCAACGGGAGTATCTACCGGTAATGCTTCACCATCCTGCTAAGATCAATCCAAGTTTCCATAGCAGTGCTAAGTAGGGCTACTCACATCACTATCGTCTACTTTATCGGTCTGTGGTGGTTGCGAACCGGTCGTCTGGGTGATGGGGACCGATGAGTTTGTCACAGTGCCATTGAAAATAGCTCCAATGTTTACTGGTGATGGCTTTTGCTGTTGTTTCGTTTGATTCGAAAGCCACTCGCGACCGATAAGACGATCGGATCCTTTGCCCTAGGGTATTCACAGGGTGTTGTATCAGTATCATAACATGAATCATCTCACTTATAACAAACCCTCGAGGTTTATTCCCCCTAAACAACGTGTGCGGCAATCAGGACCTCGCTGACGCGGAAACAGAGGAGCAAATAGGTCGTCTGCCATCAAACGGGACCATCATTGCAGGCTAGCAGCAGAAGAGCTAATAGGTCATCTGTATCACCTGCGATGGTATCTGGATGAGGAGCTAATAGGTCCACAGAGCCAGGGTCGCCGCAACACGTTGCTGAAAGAAAAGGGAAGGGGGAAGGGGGGAAGTCGCACTTTCTCTTTATACCGTTTGAGCAACTCCGCCGCGCGCTTCCGCCGTGACTGCGAAAACTCCTTGTCGGTGGTGCACTTAACAATCGCTTCCAGTGATTTTTTCCATCCGTCGAGTACCTTGCGCGATGGGAGTTTGCCGTGGTCGTAATTCAAGTATTCAACGATTCCCCAGTCTCGAGGGTGCTTGCTGGCTTTGAAGAAGCGGGAATACCTTGGTTTGCTAGGCATCGCTTAGTCGGGGTATCAAGCTACCTATAGAATATGGAAGGTTGAGAATATGACATGATGAGAGCAAGGCGAGATGGAGGTTGTATTGCGGGGAAAGTGAGAGTTCGCGAGGCGATGGAAATGGGGTGGTTGGGGTTGAGGCGCAGGTAGGATCTACTAGTACTAGCGGCTCCAAAAGTATCCGGATGCCTTGGCGCCAAGACATTGCACAAAGTATGGAACTTGATCATGCTTTGGCGCCAAGGCATCCGAATACTTTTGAAAAAGGCTAGTAGACAGAGATTAACCTAGGTTAACTGCAAGCAGCACGTGTTAAATTGCACGCGCCAAGACTAAAATTTAATCAACGCACATTACTTGGGGTGAGACCAAACGTCTGGAAGTGGCAACCACCAACTGCCAACTCAGCAGCACAAAAAACGACTCTGAAGATACTGAAAAAAATAATAGAGCAATTCCCGGCAGCAGAAAAGGTCCAAATACGCCCAGTAGAAGGGTTTTTGTAGTTTGAATTCCAGTGTTTAGCTCGCTGCTGCTAGCCTAGCTGTCGGTCGCTGGTTCCGGACACCCACTCTCACCCCAAGTACCGTACCGCGTGAAGAGAGATGCAAAGTGCATGGGAATCCCTTGTTTAAGAGGTCAGCCTGATTCTCGAGAGAGCCCCCCATGAGGACGGGAAACCTTTTACTTTCAAGAGATCCTCCAATATATAAAATTCATCACTTTTACCTGTTGGCACCCACTGAACTCTTGGCTATGTGGACCACAGAAACTAATCAATGGGGGCACCGAAATTGGTCTCAGATTCAAGATTCGGTGGTTCTATCCCTCAAGCCCAGCACATGAATAAAAGCAATGCGACACAATTTCAAGTTCGACTGTTGATAAGGCTTTCAATCCAGGAATCACTAATCCGCGGCTCTCCAGAAGGACTGAAAAAATGGCCAGCACGTGTACCTGCACACGCTTGGTACCGCCTGCCTTGTACCACCAAATATTACTAGGGCTTTCGATGCATGATAGAGCACTAAGATACAATCTAGCACAACAGGCACCAGTAGTGCGTACCAATACTCATAAAATAACAATTCGATAACGTCCGAACACAGTTCGAGAAGTCCTACAATTTACAAAGAAGAGACTCCACCATACTAGTATCGGATCTGAGAGATGAAAACAAGGTTCTGTTTTCGCGCCAACGACCACTTATGACCCGGGTTTTTGCCCTTTGGCACTGGGGTCAGTCCAACCCCTTGAAGTTTCGGTTATATATAGGACCTAGTGTCCCATCCCACAATGTAGATACCACAGTCCCCGCCTACAAATGTATGGATTGAACAAGGCCACAAACCGTGGTCTGAGCCATAATGTGTCACTCGTTCTTATTTTGTTTCTTCTCCTGCAGCCTATTAGCAAATTACACTAACTAACAGCCGTGTTTCCACCCGCCGAATCGAACACAGCAAGGAATAGTACGCGTTGATTGTGATCATTCACATTACGAGTGGAAGGCACAGCTCTTCGGTTATTCCCGTGATGGATCGTGGTGGTGATATATAAGGCCGCCAGGGCTCATCTCCCCCATTATGAGGAACACCTAATCCCCCGATTTCTCATGTCTTTCCGTCAGTCTTGCGCTTGACCGGGATGGTATCTGCCTATCCACTAATGGCTGTACTGTACTTCGAATACCGGTGGTCGATGTATCTACCGGTGAGCTTACTTAGGAGGATCACAGGACCTAACACAGTAAGGTTTTGAGGAATCAAAGCGTCGCCCTGTCAACTCCCTCATGCCTAAGGTGGCTCCTCACACCTTATTTTTCCTATGGAAGCCTAGGCTGTATACCTTTGCAGGCTCGGGAGCCCCCGGTTCCTTATCAGGCACGTGCCCACCCACTCCAGACTAATGCAAATTCTAACGCGGTACCCAATACTGTGATACCATTTGTATGTTCAGTAGGGCAAGTTTGACCGTTCCTAGTCCTACCAGGCTTCCATCGCCCTCTCACCCCGAGTGATGTGCTATGAGCTAGGAGTCGCGATAATACGAAACTCGGCCCTCGATGCTCAAGCTGCGAAGCATGGCTCAGAAGCGGGGATACTCTGCGTCACGGGTGGCATGATTGCGCGGAAATTTAGACCTATCGGCCACTTTTGTTTGCTTTACGCGGCCTTCTGTTAGCGTGACCCTGTTGAAGTTGGACACTTTATATGCGCTCCTAAGAAAACAAAATACCGCTACCGACCATATTTGGCATTCAACCGGTGAGCCGGTCTTGGTTACGATAGCTCATCCGTATTCTATGATTACCTATTTTTTTGGATTGGGGGTATTCTGCTCCGAGTCTGAAGACCATAATCGTGCATTATACTTTGGGATTTAGGTCTTGGGAATCGCTGGAGTGGTTTTGGGGATGATTGATCGAGGCTGCGCGCACACTCAGAAATTAAGCTACAGTATTTACCTGCAATACAATCATTTCTGATACTCTTTGCTCTTTCTTGGATTTGTATTTTCTCACAAACTATCGCTTTGTGCTCTGTTTTACCTATTTGGTTAACTGGCTCAAAAGCCTTAGTTTCCTTGATATTCCACACTCGAAGCCACAAAATATCACGATGAAGCAATCCAACTCCCTTTACCTGACGTCTGCAAAGCCTGCCACCGGGCCTAGCAAGAGGCTACAGCGTTCGAAATTTTTCCATCTGATATCTATTGCACTTATTTTTACACTTCTGGACTAAATCTAGAAACCGGGCATATTTTGTATCTCGGGGATGACGCAGCTTCTTGGAAGGACAAGTATACATCTATATTCAAAATACATCTGGACGGAGATGGGCCACCGCTAATCCCCACAATCTTCCTGGAGCGACGAAGGACAGAAAGGTTATTGCTCACTGAGCTACGCCACTCTGGTATTAACCTTATAACTAATCTTTGGCGCTTAAAGCAAGTCTTTCGCTAAACCTTCCCGCGCCCTTCATCTCCTATTCGAAAGGGCTACGGAAAAGCTGTCAGCCCCACTGCTACTAAGAATGGGTGGCTTATCTCAAACCTGACGATAGAAACGGGAAACCAGCGGTATTTCGACTGGGTGCCTCATCTACTGAGAGATTAGCGGATGAGATCTTTTAAGACTTAAACGCCGGGTAGAATTGCTATTCCTTCCGGCGAAATCGACGAGAGGTCGCGGGAGAACCGATCTCGTAGCCGCAAGCCCGAGTCACGAGATCTTTTGGTTAGCACAACTGTTGGCAAAGCGGTTTGGACCTGAAAACGGGTGATTCTACAGACCTTCACCTGCCGTAAGATCACGGCCGGCCCCTCCCAAAGTATGTCTCATTGGAACCGCCCCCCTTGAGGGGAGCAACAGCATCAAATCTCTGTCGTTACCGGAATGATGGATATTAGGGGACCGCTGTTCCGGGAGTCATTTCAAGACGGTACCCTAACAGGACGCCTATACTCTTCCGATCTGCTGTATGAATGGTAGAGTAACCTCGAAAGGGCTAAAAGGCTTGCGAATGTACTGAGGAGGAGGGAGTTTATGCGGTGTTGAAAGTCGCTGAAACGGGGTCTTCTCTAACACAAGCACGGCATCCTTGGTTTCAATGCAAAAACCTCTTCCACTAACTTGGCGATGCATAAAATCTATCAGATCAAGCAGCCAAGGTGAGATATTTAATTCTCTTCCAAAACTGTGATGCAACGAATGACATTAGTACTTTTGGCTTTTCTCGGGGCACAATCACATCTCCTCATGTGGATGGCGCAAACGAATACCTATTCCGGCGCTATCTTGGTAACACGTGAACGGCAGCCTTGACCCCTCAGAATAACTTTGTTCTCGGAGATAGAGCGTTTTTTCAGGCCTGGTACCTAGAGAAACTATTTCGGGGTATTACCGGCGGCACACCGGGGCGCTCCGCTCTCCCATTGACCAGGAATTTCATTCGCCCTGGAACAACGATAAAACTTGGACAGAAAGGAGAACCACAAGGCACAACGCACCTTTGGTTGAAGGATTGTCACCTGTTCCCAATTTCACTGAAGCGGAACGAGTCATCAGGGCAAAGTTTCATTGACGCAATATAGATGAAAACCCGGCTCACAAACTCCCCGCCAATGGATTGGAATAGCTTAAACCGTTAGCTATTACGGAACCACCTCCCCACGGTACTACACACTCCCGGAGAAATCAGGAGCCGGTAGCTGTGAGTTACTTGGGTGGGAATAACGAACCACTTGTTACGAATTGGAGACGAAGCTCGCTTACGAAGGCACGGTTTGCGAATTTGCATCTCCAGAAACCAATGGTCGGGGGAAGAAACAAGTGGACTCGCTCCTCCACGTCAGCGTTCTCCCGACCAGAGGATCAAGAACATGGTATGGACGGCAGATCAAAGTGGGATGGATACGATAGGCATTCAAGGAGGAGGGGTCAGGAGGGGTTCATTATCAGCGGCGATGCGGTAGCGATGGGCGTTCTGGGCAACCCAACCCCGCAACGCAGCAGCCAGAACAGACAAGGATCCCAATATTTTCGGACCGTGACTCATGATCATTCACGGGACAGCGCTTACATGTCGGCATTTATTTTTCGGGGAGTTTACTCGATTGATGAAGCTCTAACGGGCTCTTGCCAGGGGCGGCATTCCAGAGAATTGAGAAATTAGAGTGGCTGGTCGCGGATGGAAGGAGATCTGTTTTGATATCTCAGCTGGTCCGGTCGCTGAATACACTCGCCCTTCTACGATTGTGCGCACTTGGGTATTGACAGCTCGTCCGGATCCTCAGTGGTGGAGCAGCACAATGAAAACAATATACCAACTCACGAATCACGATGGGGCAGGAGGCACTTTTTACCAAGGCTACTCCAGCAGAGTTTCTCAGCACAGCCAGATTCTTTTGTATGATACAAGGAAAAAGTGACGGAACGGAGGGAAAACACTCCCACGAAGCCAGAAGCCTTATTTATCCGCCTTCGGGCTTATTACTTGGATGCCCACAAAGGTATGGGAAGGGCAAATGGGTATGGGCTATGATATAGTGAAACCCATGCCAAACACGAACGTTGTGCGCCAAGATGAGGCTCCGCAGCCTAGGGTTGGGGTTTACTATTTGCGTCCACCGACCGGAGGCATCCCTGAAGCTGATGGGTGATTGGGGCAAGAATGGAGATGACAACCACGGACCACCCCTCGTCTCCCACAAACCTCTTACCCACAATAATACTTGCCAACTCCCCACCCTACGGTGACGACCCTCAGCGGTTCCGTCCGACAAGGCACCAACCGGCCACGAGTGTTCTAGAAGTTCTATTAGCCTAGTAGGCACTTATGATTCGCACCCGGACACTGGTTTATGGGTCAGTTCCAGTACCAGCGATCGCTTCCTGGCCCGCAGAGCCCGAATTTGCGAACCGGCATCTTAAAATACCAGGTATTTTTGTTATCACTATCTACCTACCCAAAATGGTTCGGGTTAGGAAGCGACTCACCTCGCCAATATTGTAGAATTAGGAGGTTGGTGGCCTTTGACTGTTGGCCTATAGGGTACGTCTTATTTCTACCAACTCTACTGTTTACCACTATCCATATGACTCCTTTTTCTGCAAGCCTAGAGTTTTTACTGCTGCGCACGTCCCCAGGATGATCGACGGTACCCTTCATCACCTCCGAGTGCTTCTACCTAACTACGCCGAGGGAAGCCGCTTCATTCCTCTCTAGATATTCCGAAAACAGAGCATGTTTATATCTCCCGGAGTATGAAGTACTTTGTGTGTCACATATGTCTTCCCTTTAGGGTATCTCTATTCAGTCATATCTGGGCGGTGTTCATGGTGTCGGATTCCCTTGCTAAAGCAGAGGACAAGGCGATCTCTCGAGGGCCATCCATCCAGCTGAAGACTGTTCGTAGTGAATTTCGTCATGGCCATGACCAGCCCGAGAGCCTTGAGTGTTTAGTTACGGCTTTCCGGACCTACGAGCATTGCCTTACCACCCTCCTCCCCGGGGAGGGTGGGCTTGGAGATAGCAGCACGCTGTGTATGCGCATCTTTTTGCTAATGTTGACTCCTACGTTCTGCAATTACCTTAACCCGCCTTTCTTCTACCGTGCTTCTGTCTCCTTCTTGACTCCAGCATAAAAGGCCAGGGAGTTCCTTGGTTTGAGGTCTCATCCAGACATTTCTCCATCATTCTCAGAACAAGAACGCATCCATACTCTCCTTCAAGCCTTCGACCACCCTACCTCCTCCACGGCACAAAGCAGTTCCCACAATACATTAAGACAACACCGTATCTTCTGCCACTTTCCCGTTTTTAAAATGTCTTCGGCACAAACCAATACCCATACTCATCTCAAGACCATGTCCGCCAACAGCGCTGGTATTATATCAACCCCCGATGCTTGGTACTGTGTAAGTGAAAGAATTCCCGACCTGATCCCACTCATTGTATGCGCGACTTACCATGATGTTCTTTTTGGTTTAGCCAAGCTGCGGCTATGGGCCCCACAATCCTCTCCTCGATGTTGGCTGTGCCAACTGCGGGTACATACCTCGTCGCAGACACAGGCAGCAAGCACACTCCTTTGCATCTTTGAGACCATCCACCTTCCCAATTGCTCATACAACTCTTCCTGTGACATCTCCGATATCATTTCCGATTCTCGGGGTGAGCGAGCCTGGCTCCAACACCTTCAACCACCCCCTACCTACAACTACTTATCCACCCAACGATCTCGCTCAGCACACCACCAATCATCGAACCTTCGACTTCGACTTCGGTTCACAAGGAGTCGAGTTTCCCACTTCGAATTAATTGTCGCCCTCCATAGATTTCTATTTCACAAACAGATAGATGATGAAAAAATATAAAAAAGCGGGTTGCGACGATCATTCACTACGGCAACGGAGTTTCACGTCATTCGGGATTTGCGATTAGATCGGTTGGTTACACATGGAGTTTGGCGAAATCCCACGCTACTCGCTTAGTTATCCTATTCGGGAATGGAAGCGCGGTTAAGGGTTATTTCCTTTATTGTTTTTTGTCCCCATTTTTCCATTTTCTTTTCTTTTTTCCCCTTAATTTCTACTTTTTCTAGATCCGCATGGAAGGCAGTAGGCTGGGCTATAGTGGGACAGAAAAGAAAAGAAAAGCCGAGAGAAAGGGCCTTCGGACCGTTTTTTATTACCTTTTTGGAAATTGCTCTTTTCTCCCTTTTTCTACTATTTCATCTATGGGCGTAGTTTGCAAAACTATCCCTACGATACACGATCTACCCGGCTCCGCTATTGTGATCTTTTTTACAACTTTTCACTCTTTCATATTTCTTTTCTTTGCACCTCGTCCGTGTGCGATGTTCTACGAGGCGGCGGCGGCGGCGACTTATTCGTTCGTTTTGCCTTTCCCGTTCCGAGGAAGTGTGGTTTAACTTAACTAACCCCTTGACCCTTCACATGGATGCTCTCTAGCATCGTGGGGCTGCGGCACCTTCCTCCTGGACTGCCTGCCCACGTATGATATCTGCTGAGCTGTCTTGTGCTGTCCTACTAGGACCCTGGATCGCAGAGACCAGGCAGACAAACCTTAGGTTTGTTTGTTTTCCGGGCGTGCGGTGCTTACTATAACTTTGTCTTCGTTGTCGCACAGGGCTGCTCTTTTTCTTTTACATGTTCCTGCGCGTTCTGCTTCTTTTTTCTTTGGATGCCCTATGCAGTGCTTGGCCTGATATTGATTGATTGATTGATGGACGGCCGGTCTCGAGCTTTTCGAAATTCCATTTCCGATTTTCTCATTTGCTGGGGCGTGCTTGGGAAGTTGTTTTATCAGCTAGACTTTTTTTATTCATTTATCTACTTTACTTTACTTTAGAGTACTTTTACCCTTCGCTTGCGTATTCGTGTCTATCCTCTGGTAGTTGCAGCCCAATTGAATCCAAACTCAATTCAATTCAGTCCTTTTGCCAATGCTATATTAACTATATCATACGGTACTCCCAAGCACTTCCCACGTCCAACGTAATACCACCAGTATACCAGCACGACATTGCACGCCGACCGCATTAGCACTCGCCGTCTCGAAGCACTCCAAGCACGAGTTAGTAGTCGCGAGTTATAGCCCTTCGCAGTATGGTTGGTGCCTTGGTGTGGGTTGCAGGGTAAAGTTCCACAAAAACACGCTCGATTGATTGATCAATCGAAGAAGAGGCAGGTGAAAAGAATCCAGAAGGGAACAATCTGCGACCGTGGCCTCTTGCCTCCACCCTGATTCCCCAATCTCTAACAATCTGCTGTTTCTCGCTCTCGGGAGGTGGCAGTAATGGCGCTGCGAAGCGTACTTCTCCCCCTCCCCCGCCCTACTCTCTTCCTTCGGGAAGGAAGGTGGGCCTTATGTACCGGTAGTGACGTGCACTAGACATTTGGCAGGAGTGGTACCGATGGGTGGATGGGTGGATGGATAGTGGATGGGGGGGGGAGTAGTATTTTCTCCCTTTGATCCCACTTCCTTCCTTCCTGTCCTATCGTCAAGTATAGCGTGATGCAGTGCAGTGCAGCGTTAGACTGTATTTCATGTTAATGGTCAGGCGCACGACAAGTAACCAGCTTTCGGGGCGCAAGAGTGATGATAAGAGTACAGTATTCAATAAGTTTTACTTTTCTTCTTCTCTTTTTCTTTTTTCCATCCGATCAGTCTCACGATCAGCTGGTCACTCACTGTTGGTTTCGAGATTAACGCTGTCCGGCGTCGGGTTCTCTCTTGTTATTTATCCGCAAGGCCCGCTTGTGCCTGAGTGGGCTTTTTCTTTTCTTTTTCTCTTTTCTTTTTCTCTTTTCTTTCGTGAAGACCGGTGCGCGCCGCGCAAGAACCCGTTGTACAAGAAGCACGAGGCGAGCCACCCACATGGCTGGAAAACTTATCAGCGATACTCTCCACGCCCAAATCTGATGGGGACGGGTATCCGCATCCAGCGTTCGTTTCCTCTTCCAATTCTAGTCGGATTTTTCCGCCAAGAGCTTGTTCGCCAGCCTTGAGCAAGTGTGACAAATGCCTGATAATTGGCAAACTCTCTCCACCTCTACTCCCCCCCCAGGGCCCCCACATCAATGAGGAGAAAGAGAAGGGAGTGGGGCTAAGGGATCGGGCCAATAGGGTAACGGCAATAGGATCTGAAGAGTGCAAATAGTACAATACTCGTACCATAAGAGAAAGCCGAACCTCATGAGTGAAATATCTGGACACCGACTCACGTACCCGTGAGCTAAACTAAACTTAAAAATAAAATAAAAAGAGGACTAAATAGATATAGACAAGGAGTGAGACGGTTGGCCAGTCGAAAAAAAAAATGATAAAAGAAAATGTGAAAGTATGATATGGTATGATAGCGGTGTCAAACAAGCAATGGAAAGTGATCCGTCGAGTTTCACGGCAGGCGCAAGCCTCAAAGAAACCCTGACGATCCCGAGCCCCCCCGTAGATCTCCCGGGCGGGCACGTGTGTTCTGAGTGATTGATTGAGGGAAAGTACGGTATATTCTAATGTGTCCATAGACCAAAGGAATGAAGATGAACAACCCATGAGACACTGGACGAAATGGTAAGCAGTGTTGGCTGGGTATGATGGTGATGAAATTAAGAGACGTGTGTGACGGAATGATCACCAATGCATCTGTAAGCGGCACGTCACGGGAGTCGACTCTGTAAAACCGTTATTAAAGTCCTAGAGGAGAACCTTAATTACCTCATCGTTTGAGATTAGGGGTGGAGCCAACTGTCTTTTCTAAGCGCTGGTAGTGGTATTGTCACGGTTGGAATCAGTGCACACTGATTGGAATCGATTGGATCGGGCGAGAGCTAGACTGCCGGTGCGGTAAACGAGGAGGGAGGAGGGGAAAAGATAGAGGGGAAGGTGTATCGTGCAGTAGTCTAACGAGAAGCTGAACCCAGTTGCTACAACGCTTGGACTTGCAGTATCTAGTAACACGTTGGAGGGAGACGCCATGGTACCTGGTAATCTCTTCCGACATCCGTTTCGTTTGGAAGCTCTAAACATTCCGATAACACATCTTATCGACTATCACCGGTAGAAGCAACCTCGTAACAGAAATTAGCCTGTCTATAACCCGCCAATTAGGCCTTGATTAAGGTACCCCTCAAGTGAAATTCCCCACTGGTGACAGGCGATGAGCTCTTCTATCGCAGAACCGGATCAGCGGAATTCCAGAGATCATGTGAGATGTTTTTCCTCCCCCCTTTTCGTCCTTGAACCGTTCCCCTCCGCTAATAGATGCTCGGATTGCTTGTGCGCCGTAGCGAGGGGGGGGTCAGACGCCTGAATTTTTCGGCCTTATCTCTTCCCTGTTTTTCTTGATGTTAGCAATCCGCTTTGAAAAGGGGAAGAGGGTACTACTTGAGTAGTATCGTAGTATCGTGGGCAATAGTATGGTTGTGGCATCATGCCGTATTGTAGTTAGGCCACGAAACAGAAGAATGCCTGGGAAAAGGGAAAAATATTTAGAGACACTCTCTTCGGGGTCTGTAGAGCACTCTGGAAGCGCACACGGCGCGCACCTCTCCCAAACTCCCCTACGTAAAGAACTGTCACCACGGTAGTTTGCTTTTTGACCGCGGGCTGACAACGTGACCAATACTGTAACCTGCATCTCGCAGCACCCGCATCCGGCGCCAACATTTAAAATATCATACTAAAAAAGAAAAGAAAGAAAGAACCAAACCTCATCCCTCTGTCCCCTCCTTCCCCCCCCACCATAACTAAAATTAAGGGAAAAAACAATAAATCGACGAAAAGGAAATAATGGCCATTTTAAAATGAACTGCATCTTTGCTCAATTTCTCCATCCTATGCAGATTGATGTAAGAAAATTTGTTGCCCTAGCTCTCATTTTGCATTCGCGCACGCAATTCCCCCAATTGGCCAAGGGTAATACCCGAGCACAGCAGCGCATTGGTTGGGCCCACTTGCCCCAACTCCAAGAGTAAAATACCGGTAGCTATCGTTCGATCTTTCGCACATACCATGCACGGCTTCGTCATGGCGGGGTGCACAGTCTGGGAGCATGTGCAGAGGGAAAGATGAAGCATGGGAAAAAGGACGGAGGAGGGGAAGAGGAGGTGGTGGAGGAGGTGGTGGAAGTAATGGAAAGTGCAACATTACTCGAGCAGCGCAGCCCAGAGGATTAGAATACGGCGGGTGATGGGCCACCGGATCCATGATAGCTCTATTCGTTTGGCCGATTAACTAGCTGGCTGTAACCATTCAGTATCAGCTAACTTTGCTGGACGGATAGATAGTCAGACCAGCTGTTTCCTCGCATCAAACACGTCGGTGGGGGGAAATAAATTAGGTACCATTTTCTAGAAACATTATTTATCGTTCCTTCCACGGCTAGATACACATGTAGAACAACGTATAGTACCGTACAGTAGGGCGACTCCTGCTCTACGGACGAGCGCGGGCGGTGAGCTAAGAGAGTGCCAGCGGATGAGCGAGTGAGTGAGCGGGTGGTGGGGAATGGGAGGGGGGCAGGCAAGAGAACCTGGCTTGTACACTGGTACGATAGGGTACAGAACAACGTATCAATACCAGTAGTACTGTACTGCGTAATGCCGTTATTTTTGAGATAATCATCTATTTTCTTTGGCATTCTCTCTCCTCTTTTTTTTTCTTTTTTCTTTTTCTGCTCAGCCTTGCTTCGTCAGAAGTGTAGAACCTCCCATCTCTATCAGGCCGAAGTGCCCCTCGATCCATCCGCCAACTGGCTGCAACAGCTTCCATTCCATTGTATACCTTCCAGAGTTGTTCTCTCTGGGGGGGGGGAGAGGGTCAGGATTGGGTAACGGACAGGGGATGGGGGATCAGAGGAAGGAATGAATAGACGGATGGAGAAGCCAGGACCCTTTTTGACAGGAAAAAGTACAATTATGCCTTGCGCAAGCAAGCAAGCAGTTAAGCACGAAGCAAAAGTAGAATAATAAAAAAAGGAAAAAGTAAGCCTGTTTCAAAAGATACCCTAGAAATCTGAATGAGTGAGTGAGTGGGAAGGCATACCCCGGAGCATGATGGTGGTGGGGCGGGATACGAGGGTGGGAAGAGGTAGTGTGTAAGAGAAATGGGAAAGGGAAAAAAAGGAATCAGCAAAATAACGTATATAAAGGAACTTCTCCCACCTCGTTTTCCACCCTCCCAGTTTTGCATTCACGCCAGTCAGCCCTGTCAGTACACTTACTTGCTTCACACACACACGTTACGATCACCACCACTCATCCAACTCTGTTGTTGCTTCGGACCTTGGAATACTCGTACATCTTGTTATCATACCTGTCCCGAACAGTTCGACGGTATCCCACACCGGGCAACGGAGTGAGGGCTTATTTGCTTGCTAGCTAGGGAATCCCTGAAGCGTACGTCATCCAACTATTTATATCAATTCTATCGATAAGAATGAGCTGACAAGTTTTTCCTTTCTTTTCTTTTGCCTCCTTAGTGCGCCCAAGGTAGAGAGATATATAACCTCCCGAAAGAGAATTTCGAGGGGGAAAGAGAAAAGAGAAAAAGAAAAGGCACGAGAGAATTTTCAGTCAATTGATAGGTTAGCTTAGTTCCGCGTTTAGACTACCAGTAGCAATACCGGTAGCTTTTGTCTGGAGGCCCAACTAACATCACCACCATCCGATGTCCAGCACCGCAGCTCACAAGCACAAAGCTTAACCATCCTCAACCCCCTTCCCCCCTCCCAAAAAAAAGAGGAGAATCCGAACAGAAAAAACAGAAAAAACGATGCCTTACCGCTGGCGCTGTTGCAAATGCGACAACGGCTGGATGACAGTCCAAGCCGAGGAGAACGTCTGCACATGGTCCGAATGTCAACACGTGAAGTGCAACGGTTGTGATTCGAGAAATATGGCCGCTCCTCTACACAGTGGTGGAGATATCACCATCGGAGGACGTAGGATTGGTGGATTTGTTGGTGGTGGTGGAGGTTGTTGTGGACGTTTCATTTCGGCTTCCCATACTGAATCCGCACTCGGCGAGGATGATGACCAGGGCTTGCCGGTTTTAGAGCGTAGCATTAGCGCTACCTTGGATTCATCACCAATACCCCCACCAACTGACGGCGGGGAGGATGATGACTTCTCGCATGGCTCTTCTAACCATGACTATTTCTGAGGATGAGGATGGGCTTGTTCCGTAGACATTTTTCCCAGGGAAATGCCTGTTCCTTGCGAAACAAGCTACCGTATAGCAACTACCTACCTCTCCTCCCCACTAGCTTCTCTCATCGGTGGAAATTTGTTGTTTTGGGTCTTTTCTTTTCTTTTTCTTTCGTGCTTTTTTTTTTCTTCTTCCCTTTTTCCCCGTCTTCTTGATTATTTGTTTAGGCCAGCGCATCATCATCATCATCATCATCTTTCACTTTGCTTACGCCCCCCACTCCTTTTACTTGCCATGATACCTTTCTATATCAAGTTCGAGCCCGTTTCTTTTTTCCATTCTTTTTTCATATTTCTTCTTTCTGATTCGTTATTATCATAGAGTTACATGGAACTGGCGCACTTGCGGAGAACATGGGTCATTGGTTTAGAGCATGGAAAAAGGGTGGACTAGATATCGGGAAGGCTCTATCTTTTTTATCATTAGTTTTGATGACTTTTCTTTTCTTTTCTTATGGTTAATTCTGTCTTCTTGGGAGTATCATATTTTTTCTTCCCCACTCGGGGATCCCGGCTTCCCCCCAAGGCCATGCATTATGATGGACTACGTACGACCCATTCTCGCTCTCCACTTCCATCCCCACCCATCTTCCCACAAATTGGTTGTTGCTGTTGTACTGCAGATATCTGGAATATCATTTTTTGCGTTTTCAAATTCACGATCGTTATCATTATTCGCGGAACCACCGGCAGAGCAACGTGAATACCGTAACGGAACAGAAGAGATGGATCGATAGATCAGATATCCTGGGAAGCAGTCGTTGACATCCCTTCGGTGTTTCCACCAGCCTATGATATCAGCACTCCCAAATTATAGGGTCAGCCATTCATATCAGACGTCTGAACTTGCGCCCCCTCCCCCTCCCCCTTACTCAGGGCCCTTTTCTTTTTTACCCAAGAAGATCTCGCCACCAGTCCTATGGTAAAACTGGCGAATAGCCCCAAAACCCAAAAACTTGAAACGGTCGAAATTACAACGGTGGAAAAATGGATCTTGCATCCTGCTTGCATGGATCGCTACCCGCTACGTTTCTGCTTGCAAGGTTCGGTTGGAACCATCAACCCACCCCCATGAGTCTCCCCGATTCTGGGGGGCATCTGCATGCGCAGGAACAACAAAAAAAACCATTTCCTCTTTCTGCGCAGCCATTATTTTTGGTCCATCTCAGCCTTATCCGAGTTTTTGCTGCTTGCTGCATGCCGATCATCCTAGCAATAAATGGTGGCGATGTTGCAAGAGGAATGGAAGTATTATTTATTCAGTTGCGTTTCGGGAATGCACCGCATCCAGCCCTCTGCGCTGTCCGGTATTGTACCGGTACCGTAAGCCTAATATTCTACGCCCTATTATTCGTCCATGAATATTAGTCAATAAATTAGCGTAGAAGGCTCCGGGCGCCGTACTTGTAATAAGAAATCATGATGTCCGGGAAGTGTATTTAACTTATTTCCAGGATTTCCTCCTTTCTTCCTTGTGTACCATAAGAAAAAGAAAAGGGGGGGTACAGTAGCCTTACTTTCGCCTAAGAGTACTAGTAGAGCCTGCCCTATGTATGCGTTGTTCGTTCTTCTCAAGTCAGATACTGTCCTAGAGGATGCCGGGGGCCAGGGCATCAGGCCGTATTGCACCGCGCCCGTAAGAGCACAATAGGGACATGGAGGGGCCGATGGAACTCGGGTGGATCGAAGGTACCGAAAGGGTTGATTTTTCCCCTTGGATTTACGGTGCTCGTACCGATCCCAGTTCTGCTTCCAATTGTTTTTACCCTGCGCCCCGCCTCTGAGCTTCCTGGAGACACTACGCTCTAGCAGGAGGCTCACTCCCGAAGGTGGTACGAATCCGCCGTTGGCTAAGGGCTGGAGCTACTGCGAAGCTTTCAGCTCAGGTCCTTGAAAATGAAGTGTTGCTTTTTTTGAAGATTGGATTGCACTGGTACGAGTACAAAGACCTTTCGTGCACGCAACGGTCACTCATTTCGAACCTTCTGATGCTCACCTCCTCAGATATGATATCTCTATTGCTCGGTGGTGATACGTGTTGACAAAGCAGTGTTTTCTAAAAGCGGCCATTACTCACCAAATGTCCTACAAGTATTTATCGCTTCGCGCGCAAAGTGATCCCAGCCTCTCTCACAGGATATGGCAGTAACCTCGATCCACAAGGTGAATTGGTGGTTTGATGACTTCTTTCTTTCTTTTTGGTTGGGGCACCAAAGTCCCGCAAACCTCAGTGATCCGAGCTCAACACTAGAGATGAGGATGGCATTACGATTTTAAAAACTCTTGACGATCTGAGCGGGGTTGAGAACATATTTCTCCTGTTTTTTCAAATAGAGCTTCACCCTATTATGGTGTTTTTAATTTTTATTTGATTAGTCAATGACTACCCGTACATTTGCTTATGGCATGGGGCGTATCTTTTTTGTTTTTTCGGTTTCGCTCAGATCGTCAAGATTCTTTAGGGCTGCGATAGTTGCCACTTGTGCGATCTTTAAGACACACCAAAGCCTGGAAGTTTTCGCGCCCCAATTTGAAGGCCCCTGAGGTTGAGGTACGTTGAGCAAGGGTGGTTTGCCTATAAGCAGCTAATTTCATCGGTCCAGTGAGTTCCCCGGATCATTCTTCGTGCTTTGTGTGAGGTGCCACCTCAAGCATCTTAGCTAGGCATCTCGGGCACAATTCCCAAGTCACAATTCCTGCTTTTCGACGGCCCTTACGCAGTGCCGCTGGGTTAACCTTCCCTCCACTAGCTCCGTTAGACTATCTTTTGTTTGTCTTGTCATGATCCTCCCGCCATTCATTCGGCTATCGCCCAACCAGCTCCTCAATCCATAAGCAAGAAAGGCGACCAGCCCAGCCGAGTTGAAGTTGGACACCTGGTAAGGGAATTGCCACCTTAGGTGTCAAACTTCAACTCGGCCGCGAGAGTACAAGGGACCGGAATTGAAATCCGTCGCATCGGTGCGGCGATAAACACGAAAAAATGAGTCTGTGCGTTGCCCAAGGATCCTCCGGCCCCTCAGGAAAAAGTAATGATGCGTCACTTTCGGAGCTTTTCTCCCAGACATCGAGCAGTTTGGCTTTGATCTCTTGCGAATGTTAATCGGTATTACTGCTGCGCTAAGACCAGTGTCCGCGATAGTACCGCAGTTGTGGAGTCATGCCTCAGGAAATAGGCCAAAGGCTGGAGCTGGGGGTCTCCTGCCATGCATGTACTCGAGAACACTCGTACGATAGAGAGAAAACGAGATGTCTTAACTGCTGGTTCTCGATTGCTCTTTTGTTTTTCGCTTCGCGCTGCATGGAGAAGATGTGCTATGCTCCTTCTCGGCCCCTGGAGGCCAAAGCGGGCGATGCACAACGAGCATCGCGAGTGATCAACGATGAACAACGCATGGAGGTCATCAGCTGTCCGTCACGCATGTTTCCGAGACCTGAGTGATGCGCTATTGATGCGCTACTTCCGTCAGCTGCTCGCCCTATTATGCCTACCCCCAGGAATATCAAGCATTAATTACTTGCTCGACGAATGAGCGGAAGGAACGCGAGGCGTGTCTGCCTGCGTGCTCACTAATGCACTAAATAAGTGTCTTCACGCTCATGCGATTATCGCCTAGAAAATTATTTAGATTAGTATACCAGTAGGTCAGGATCCTGGCTGCAGCCTATACGAAGCTCGAGTGATAGGACATGAATGGTGAATCAGGGGTTGATCTGCCTAGGAGACAACTGGCAAGAAAAAAAAGAAAGGGCCCAAAGCCAACATGCTGTAAATTGGCACAGACAGGCATAGGAAATTCCCACTTTATGATAGTTCCGATTTGTATCCTCTGGGAATTGAAGGGGGTGTCATGTGGTCCATTGAGCTCCCGACAATGTGTGTAAAAAGACTCCCACAATATTACCGGTATGTTGGCATTTACCCAACGGAAACGGGTCGGGCGTTTGGGGCTCTCGGTGGAGTGCGGCACACCCAGGGTCGGTCTTGGTCCACCTGAGAGCAAAAGAAACGTTCCAGAAACCCATCGACGATCTTGTGTTGCCTGATTTGACCAACAGTAGCCCGCATAGAAATTCCCAACTTCGATTAGCCGGGCAGCTCCGGGTTACCCTGCAAACCTATAATATATATGAACCGGAGTGTCGGAACTAAGGCATAGGTGAGTACGGTACTCGAGTGGATGGTTCGTAACGTGTTTGGAAAGGGCCATACCTCTGTTATGCGTGAAAGGTTGACGGCGCTTTTTGTGGGTTCACGTCCCGGTACCAAATGGGCACCCTGACCGTGAAAGATAAAACAGTTACGATTGTGTTGGCCCTTGTGTGGGGGCTTCGCTTGTGTGTGGCGTCAGTGATGGATTAGCGTGGGCCCTTTGAACTTCGCACTTTGAGGCGGGCGCGCTTAAGTCTGAATCTGTGCTTGGGTGCGTAACTGCGAGTAAGATTCTGTGTGGCCCTTTCTTGTCCCTCCCTTGGCTCGGGGCACTTGGGTGTATCCTATGAGTTGTCAGGCACTAGGAGGGGGTCGTGTTCCGGAAGCCCATTTAGTGTGAATCCCAGCCCCAAAATGTATTCTGGTCTTTGTATAAGGCTGTCGACTGCCGCGGCCCAAATTAGGAATTCACTTTGCCTCTCCCTGAAAAAATATGATACTGCCATAGCAGCAAGTTCCCTTTGGGGGAACTAGCTTCTTATTTTATTTCCACCCCGGCCCTCCGCGGGTGTAATAATATGGCCAGGCTGATGGTAAATATTTTCCCTATATCTTGCGTACTAGCATACCGTTAAATGTTAATGGATGGGATAGTAGACCCCTACCTGTATTGCAGACGCGGAGCGGGCCCAAATGGCCCCTGATATATCGCCCAGAAGCCCGGAGATGAACTAATCCTTGGATGATATGGTAATAGTTGAGTAAGGTCAATGATAGTTTTGGTAGGTTTGTGGTGGATAGAGGAATAGGGGGGTAAAGAGAAAATAAGGAGGTGGAAGAATTGTTTTTAAACTCTATGGTCTCTCGGCTTTCCTTTTCAGGCACAATAAGAACTACACTGTTATCTGCTTACGACACCCGCGTTATCTTTGAACTTGGGAATATAGAGGGCGGATTCTGGTTCGGTGCCCCTGATATCTAATTTCTCCGCCAGTTTATGTTCATTTCACCATGCTATAGCACCCAATGTTATCGAAATGGCTTGTTTTTTCTGAGCTAAGCCCTCACCGAAAACAAGAATGAATTTTACAACCTCTGCGCCTAGCTAGCGGATCTAGTGAGAAAGAAGGGAAAAAGAATGAAGTAAAATATCAAGACAGAGAAGGGGAGAAAAGTAAAGCGTGAGAATCGTTTTTTATGAAAATGTATCCAAATTTATAGCAGTAGGAGAGGACTACAGATTTGATAGAGGAAACCATAGGGAGAAAAAACGAACACAGCCAATAATGGAAGAGGGTCCGGACCTTAAACATCAAACCCTAAGCATTCGATACCCTCCAAAAGCCTCCATATCTGGACAGCCTTTGTCTTGCCTGAAAGCTCCTTTTCACGGGCCAAGGTTTCGCTACTTCTAGCCCAGTCTACGATGTTGTAGCGTTGCTTTTCTGGAAGGATGCCTTTAGGGTCCACTGCAAAGGCGATTATTGCGATCCAGGTGTCCACCTCTAGAGACCCAGGGAGTGCCTTTTCTAGGTGTTTTCGGTTGCAAGAGGCCTCCCGGGATGACTCGATAATGTCCTGGGGAGGGATTGAATAGAGAGATATGTCCGGGGGGTCTATGACTCCTTGTGAATTCTCTGAAGAGATTCCTCCCCATCCCTGGGGAGGAGTGCCGAGCGAGAGCCTCTGGAATTTCGAAACGGGGCTAGGCGGATCTACTTGATTCGTGAGGGGCGAGTCATGGGGAGGCAATCCTAAAGAACTATACCCACTCTTACCGGTTGAATCCTGAGGTAGTATTGGGGGGGGTGATGGACCCGACTCAGGAGTGACTGGCTCGCCTCTGAATAAAATTGCCCTACAAATTGATAACATTTTTACGGCAACAGACCATTGCTCCACGGCACAAACACCTTCATTCTTTAAGAGCATACCCTGGATTTTACCCCTAACCCGCTCTAGCTCCGATGTAAATGTTCCCGTAATCGGTGATATGTGGAGTGGGTGGCAACTCCCAACACTCTCCCGCTTATGCTTTGTGGGAGTAATTACGGGGATAGAAACGTCCGAAAAACGTCTGCTTCTAGATGCATTCTGGTTTCCTGCTGATGGAGTCCCCGTTCGAAGAGCGTTCGCCAATTCAAGAGCTTTGAGCCCAAGTTGGGTGAAGTTACGGTTTGGTTGATAAACTATCCCCTGACACCCGGACGCGGTGTCATAAGTCTGTAGAGTCTCGGCTTGAATTCCTGGACGCGGAGGAGGTAGGTATTTGAGCAAATCCTCGGGTAAGGGATGGGCAGGAACAATGTATGACAGGAAAAGTGCAGCTCTATCGGTTATAGAAGTATCTGTAAGTATCAGGTAAGGTATCGATCTGATTCCATGGAGTTCTACCCCTCCAGAAGTGGCCGAAATAGAAGTAGCCGAAATGTCTGATGGTTGCCGGTTAAAGGACCCAGCTATAGAGCTCTCATCAGCGAACTGTAAGACATCTAACCTGGTTTACTCACCACCACAAGAAACGTTGGACTTCGGGTTTGACAGAAGACTCGATGGGGATCCTGAAGTCGCTGGAATTTTCGGGAACTGTGTTGGCTTAACTTGAGGATACGAAGGAGGAGGATCTAAGTCATCCTGATCACTCTCTGAACTCACGCCCCATTCCTCATCAGAACTCTCCAACAACGTGGGACGAGACGAGCGTGGCAAGACTAATGGGAGCTCTCTCGAATAGACCTTGGCAAATATCTCAATTCCCCTGTCCTCAATTGTGTTGTTGGACAAATCGAGTCTCCGAAGCGACGAAACCTGTTTGCATACTTAGCCGATAAAACCTGTATCATGAGCCACGCAAAGGGCTATACAAATCTAAGCCCACTATCCAGGAAGTCCTCCCAGATATCGACATCCTCCTCCGAGACAACCCCAATTTCATTAGATCTCAAATCAAGATCCTTCAAGTCTTTACACGCTAGCCGTACAACCTCGCACAGGCACTTCAAACCGGCAACAGTGATATTGTTCTCGGCCAGATTAAGCTCATCAAGGTGAATATAACCAGCCTCAAGATTTTCGGTCAGAGCTTCACAGATGAGTTTTAAGCTATCATCGCAGAGAGACTTCCCCTGAAGGTTGATTTCCAAACGTTTATCCTTCAAGGCGGAGGTGGGCTTGCTATTGGGTTGAGCATGCCTAAAGATGTCCCTTCTCACCACCCCTCCTAGCTTGGTCCCGAAAATTTTCCGCTGTAGAGAGTCAGACTTCGTTTCGTTGACTTGGAGTAGAGGCTAAACTTGCGTTGGTATAATTCAGCTTCATTTTAGCTCTGCCAGATGATAGTGATGAAGCTTCTGGGACTTGCCGTGAATTTAGGGCGAAGTTTTGTTGACAGGAAGGAGGGGAGAGACACGCTTGGCTCAACAGATTCGAACCGGTAATTCGTCTTAGATCCTGTGTTTGGTGGTAGCAGGACTTGTGAGATAAGGGAGCTTCGAAGAAGGCTTTGTGCGGAAGGCAGGTGTATTGAAGTTCAAACAGCTTCTAAGGCTCTGTCGATTTGGATGACAGAGATTGGAGGAAGGAAGTTTAAGGGATGACGAGATGGTGTTCACGTGGATGGCGGGGGGAGGGAGGAGTGGAGTGTGGGAGGCTCAAGTGAATTAGGAATAGGCTACATGAGGTAAGGGCTCGGGGGCAGCAAGGAGAACAACGCCGTAGCGAGAAACGTAACCAAGATACGCGAGCGGGGCCCTTGTATATCCCGTCGTTCCTCAAACCTGTTGATCTGCCGCAGCGCCTGAGCCTATCGTGCTGTTGCTTTTCGTGTCCCCCCCGGGACTGAATGATTTCAAACAAAATGACACAATTCTAGGAGCTAGAAAATCAATTTCACGAGACCGAGTGACTATTGAACTATGGTAGTATAATACCCCATCCTGTAATACCATTATATCCTGTTTAACGTGAACAAGTGAATGAACGCTTCTTGCCGGGACATTCTCATTGCCGTTCCCAAGATCCTACGTCTTGCCCTTTCTGTCGTGCTGCTGTATAGGGCACATGGTATTACAGCACAGATATAACTGCCCTGGCCGAGCCAGTAGCTTTCATAGGAGCTTGCCCGGTCCCTTTATATGGCAGCATACAGTGCCCAGACCGGCGTGAGAACATTAGTAGGAGCTGAATAAGCCGAGCAGGGGAAGGATACAATGACCGACTGCTATATAACAGGGATTAGAATAGCTTGTAAGTGCCATAATATAGAGGGAAAATTGCTTACTCTGGCCATCTCAAAACTGGAACCCATCGCGGGGCAAGAGTACCTGCAAAGGTAGACTCACCTTGGGTAAGGTTGTTAGATGTGCAAGTTGATAATAGTCCAGTGCAAGCACGCATCTTATAACTTGAACCTAAGGGTACACGTTTATGAGAATGTCGTTGCTCGCCTCGCTTTCAACAGTGAAGAGGCATTAAACGCTTTGGGGGAGGAGCGAGTTGACCCTATAAGTACGGTACTCAGACAGTGTTTCGCGCTCTGCGAAAAGACTTGGTTGAGGCGGGTTGGCCCATTTGTGATATGAAATCGGACCAACTTTAGCTTAAAAGGAAATACCAGCGGATCAATCAGCAGGGCTTTTCCAATGGTTGCCCACGTGGTTTGCAGGGTTAACACGATGGGAGCTTTCTCCGCGAATGAGATTCGGGCGGTGGGGGGAGAGCAGAGACCCGCCATCTATCCTGGACGAGGTGGTTTCCAGCCGAACTGGGGGAAACTATGTCCAGTTCTGAGACCAGAAGGAAAAAAACCTCTCTTTGCGGTGCCGATACTACAAGTACCCGGGGATATGTTTTCGCACAGTTAATTTAGGTTACCCTGCGAAATAATCCCTGTCTTGTATGAAACATATTCCCGGGTATGGTTCCGGAAGACTAGAGGTAGACTGAGTTTTCACATAAAATCCGTGACAATTTTGGGGGTAACGGCAACCGTAATGCTTGGGATTTGTCTTGGCACTATAGGTTAAAGATGCCAAGTCA
>Ga0307509_10002226_pt1 | contig 31737 bp, 31 predicted proteins | sample 10_EM_MG_FD_202245 | JGI IMG/M metagenome (GOLD analysis project Ga0307509, IMG submission 202245) | Populus trichocarpa ectomycorrhiza microbial communities from riparian zone in the Pacific Northwest, United States - 10_EM | ecosystem: Host-associated > Plants > Roots > Unclassified | place...
TGCATCCATTAGCAGATCGAAGTAACTTGAACGGGCGGGCGCCTGGAGGTATTCAGGACGCTGCTATGAGGCAACCTCCCATCCTGACACAAAGAAGCTCGCAGCGCGGCCCGGGTGGCATGGGATATGAGCCGGCGTTGCGAGGAAACTCAGGACGCATCGAATTTCAGCGGGCGTTGCCAGGCAACTCAGGACGCACAGGACGCAGGGGACGCAACTCAGGACGCACAGGGCCCAGGGGACGCAGAGGACGCAATTCAGGGCACACAGGACGCAACGGCGCCGTATCTGACGCAGGGTAATTTTTTGCTGATGTGAGCGCTTCCGGGTGAGGTTCGAAGGTGGTTCTGGAGGCGAAGAATCTGCGGACGGCTTGGGGAAGGGGAGGGGGAGATTTCATAAAAACCTCACCCGACGCAACTGCAACAGAGGAAGCCGAGGCAGGACCTTTCGCCTGACGACCCTTCTTTCCTTGTGCAGGGGGTGCGGCAGCTTGGTCATAGGTGGGGGTGGCTTTGGGCGCCATGGTGGTCGGGGGACGCCAGCCGGGGTCCAGATGGCCGGGGGTCCAAGAAGGGCCGGGGGGGTATTTACCCTGGCGAATTCTTCCGCCTGTAACAATCCTACTCGGGTGGAGTTAGTGGTGCAACAGGTAACGAATTACTTACTCTAATATCTCGAACTATCTTTATAGTTTAAGTATATTAGGATATCCGAGAGTGTTCTTCTTTCCGAGATTAACTTATAATCTCTTCTTCAATAGTAGACTATCTGATAGTCTTCGTATCTCACACCAATATCTTATTGGGGAGAGATGGCGAGGGAACTTCTTCGTAACTCAATCTCTTCTCACATGAGAGAGATGTGAGACTGTTCTTGTCTTGACGAGTTCGTAATGGCTCTTACGCTAGAGAGCTAGGTTGCTTGTATACGAGCGAGAGATAAGGATAAAAGTAAAGGTAAAGTTATATTGTAGAAAAGTACTTAGATGGTAGCGTGAAGATCCTATATCTACGGCCCGTCGTGATCCTTTATATAGGCCTCTTCCCGCAATAACCCTGACCCTGGTGACTCATACCTATGAGTCACACGATCATGACTCATAATGAGTCATACCCGAAATCCATCAGATGACTCCTATGAGTCACTGCGCAACATGCCATAAACCAATCATAAAACATAAAACATGTCAGGTGTGCAAAGCGCGCCACCTGCGTAAAACTCGTGACTCATAATGTGAGTCACGCGCAAAAGTCATTACATCATTATGACTCACAATCGTGAGTCATAGAAACATCAACCAATCATAACATAACGATGACACGCAAGTGCGAGTCATGTGAGAACTATGTGTCAACTGACTGCATAGCGTGAAACATAATTATGACTCACGATCGTGAGTCATAGAAACATAAACATACCTTATGACTAATAACTATTAGTCATGTGAAATCTGCCTTGCTTAGTCACGATTTGTGACACCGCCTCCCAGGTGTGGGCCTATTTCTTGGCAAACGCTTCGGGGTTGCCATATAGTGTGGGAGGGGAAGTTGACATGTCGTATCTCGGGAGATCCGGGTCAGCTGAGGGGGAGGGCCAGACTGTATTGGCTGGCGGTGGGGGTGGAGCCGGAGGAGCTCTTTCCTTCCCCTTCTCTTGACGAGAGGGGTTGGCGTTGCCGGTGGGGGTGGGACGAGACCCAGTAGGGGGGTGTGTGGCCTGTTGTGGGGCGCTAGGGCGTTGGGGAGGGAAAGAGGCCTGAGCGGTTGAAGGAAGGCGGGAGGCAATGTCACGGAGAGATGCCTGGAGTGGGGCGAGGTTTGGGGGTTGCGGGGAGAAGTCCAGGTTGGCAACTTGGGAGGATAAGTCGTGGATTTCAGTCGAGAGACTCTCAAGGGCCGCCGCGATGTGGACGCTCGATTGAAGGGAAGTGCAGAGTAGAGGGAGGAGCATTTGTTCCCCGATGGAGAGGGTGGAAATAGTCGCAGGAGTGATGGGGGGGAAACCCGCAGCGGGAAGCCCAAGGTCAGCAGCAGTCTGGTGGAAAAGCGAGACCAGGTGGTCGAGATTCCCAGTGGTTGGGAGGGGAGAGAGAGGGGCAGGAGTGCCGATTCTCGAGGGGCCGCCCTGATGGGAGGCCATTTCTGAAGGTGAGGGTGGGGACGCGAGGCCCAACAATGAGGAAAGAAAGGTGTGGGAGAGGAGATCGTGCACAGAACGACGTGGTGTTGAGAAATGTAGGGGGGGGGGAAGAGGGGAGCGGAAGCGTGGGTAGCTGGCAATGACCAATCCCCCCTTATATATACTGTGTATGGATTCCTATTGTTGAGACCAAGCTCCCTCCCACCTATTTTCCGCACCATTGAAATAGGCCAATCACAGTAAAGAGTTGTGCAACACTCAACACCAAAGATTTTCCATCGCGACCTCGGTTGCCACCCAACTCTACAAGTACTCCATCACACCACCTTGGCTGATATGGCTTCCCAGTCAGGCGGAGAAGACCCAGGGTCACCTTTGACCAGCAAATTTGAAAATAGCCCATGGTTGCAGATATTTCATGCTGGAATCAGGGGCGTGGCATCTGCATTGTCCCTACCAGAAGATTCGCCTTTGAGGGAAGAAATCCTTAACCCCACAGAAACTAAATTCTCGGATGGCAAGGTAGTGAACCTTACTATCCAAATTGAGATATTCACAATGATGATGGGGATGAGAAACCTAATACACGAACTCACAAACACGGTCACCGAACTCGTTACCACAGTGAAAAGCCTTTCAAATAATGCCAGAGACCTCTCCACAAACGTGGCCGCATCAACGGCAAAGATTGGCCCACAGGTCAGCACAGTGCAAAATCCTGCACTTATGCTGAGGCAGCGGCCACTCAGAAGGATACGCAGGCTCCCAAAACACCCCTCAAGGGAAAGAAAAACCTTGGCGACTACTGGCCTCACGTGCCCAAAGAACCCCAAGCAGAAGCAGAAGTGGAGGTCAAAGCACCCGAAGATGCGGCCGAACCGGCGAATGAGACCCCAACCCCCCCTCCAGGTCCTGCTGCACGCCCAAAGACAGTATCCATAACAAGGAGGCCCATTTAGACCACTTGCTCTACACCCATAGTCCTGCCTAATTTGGCCAAACTAGAGCCAGAGATTAGCATCGCTATTGCCACAGAACTCGAGAAGTGCGGATGCTCGGCCCCCACCAACCTGGAAATACCGATCAATCTGACCACTGGTACCGTTTCTTTCACCACACCACCAGGAGCCAAGTCGATAGAATACACCAACTACTTGATCCTGATCACCATGGCCTTAAACCCAGTGCTTCCTGAGAGTTCACAGGACAACATGGAATGCAGAAGGGCCCCTCCTGACTCACAGGGCGTGATATACAGAGTCTCCCTTGTAGCAACCTCCAAGGATAAAGAGACCATGCTTTCAGTTATGAAGGAGTCTCTCTTTGTGGGACAAGAAGTTAATGTCACTACAGCTAGGTTTCTGCAGAAAGACCCAGAGATTAGACTTCCAAAGAAGTATACCTCAATGGTTGTATCTGTTTCTACTGACAAAGTGGACAAAATCACACCCTCTGTACTGATCCATGGCCGCTACAAAGCCTCTGCGCTGATGTGGCACTCGAACCCGACCAAACAGTGCAAGAAATGCTACCTCTATGGACATCCTGAAGAGGGATGCAAAGCCACCCACCATAACTGTCCTATCTGTGCTGGTAAACACAGACTAAAAGACCACCAGTAAGCATCTCCCACTTGCCCTAAGAACGGGGATAGGAAGATTATCGCAGATTGTTGCCCTATTACCCCGTCCAAGTGTGCAGCTTGCAGCTGTAACCATCCGGTGTACTCCGTTGAATGCCCTGTTAAAACGAAGGCCTACATAATCTTAAAGAACTTTATGACCGAAGAAGAGCTTCCCAATCTTCCAAGGGTATGAACACATCTGAATAACCATGATTGAGTCACCGAACTCAGATTGCCACGCTCCTTTATACTGTTTTTCTATAGTACAACATAATTGCAGGGAAAGAAATTTGGTGTTTTTGACGTTATTTTCACTCATTAGGAATAGGAATGTTTCTTTTCTGTGTTTACAAGACCCTCCTTTGTTTCAAGGTAGCCCACTTATGGCACCTGGTTTTCAATTTTATGTTTCGAATATTTTTCGTTTAAACAAAAGGGTGACTACTTATGTTAACCTTTCATTGGCTAACGATTTTAATCATTTATGTTTTTCTCCTGCTATTGATTTACTTCGCTTAGTTTTGTCAAGGAATGACGGAAGACCTGTGCTTGCAGGATTCAATAGTTTTTCCTTGATTAATACTTATAACAGACAGGTGGATGATGTTAACACAGTTAAAGCTACCTACGTGTTTACAGATGATTTTCATCCCTCCCTGATGGTCAGGGACCTCAACGTACACATGCCTTACACAGATCCTGGTAGGAACATGTTGAGCGCTGAACGCCAGAAGAGAGAACAATACTTTAGAGGGGCGGGGCCACAATGCTTTGCCATAATCAACCAACCGGGAGTCTATACTAGAACTCCGAAGAACACAAACGACAGATCTTCCATTATTGATTATACATTTGGCAACAGACAATTAGCCGACACTCTCAAAACATGGAAGACCAATAACCCTCACCCTAGTTCAGACCATACAGCCATAGTTACCTCTATAACCTCTACCCCTTACATAACAACTAGACCTTCCCCTAACTGGGGAAAGATAACGTGGAAAGTCGAAGGCAAACCAAATACTGTAATAGCAGAGGAAGTTAAGAGACTTATGTGCTCTGTGGTTAATGGTGGACTCCTGACCTCGTTCAGATAGAGTCGGGGACTGAACCCGAGAATGCAGTTGCCAACTTCGAATTCCTCTTCTCTCTCTTGATGAACACAGTCCAAAAGCATGCACCCATGAAGAGACCATGTAGATGGTAGAAACCTTGGTGAACCCTAGAACTCACACAGCTTAGGAAAGACTTCACATGTGCTACGAGAAAGGCCAAGTTGAACACTACCCTATCCCGTGACGCAAAAGAAAAGAAAAAGGCCTACCAGTCTAGTGTCAAAAGAGCTAAAGCAGCTCCCTGGCAGACCTTCCTTGAAAATCCAAAGAAAAATGATGTTTGGATGGCATATCAATTCACGAAGAAAAGGTTAGGTGACATGGTGCCAGGTGGACATGCTCACACTAGTGCATCCTCGCTTAACGAATCAATCATTCAACACTTCTTGCCGTCCAACCCTTGCGCAGTTGCCCTACAGCCACCAGCGTTCGTTAGGCTCGAAGAGAAAGACAAAGTCGCTGCATCGGAGGTCTCACAGGCTCTCCAGAAATGGAGCAACTGCTCTGCTCCTGAACTGGATCAGGTACCATATGGAGTCAGGAAGGGAATACATACCGTCAACCATCATGTTATCCCTAAACTCATTAACCACCTACTCTCCTGGTCAATCCACCTACCCTTGCTCAAAGACACGCTAGGCATTATCCTCCCCAAACGTGCCAAAGGGGACTACGATGTGTTTGCGAGTTATAGGGTAATAGCTCTCATGCAAACCTTTTCGAAGATACCGGAAAGCATTATCAACTAGAGGCTCCTTAAATTTGGCAAACTCAACGGCCTCTGCTTGCTAAGACAGACACGTAGCCTACCGCTTGAGAGTGCCCTTCGATGCTGACAGTTCACTAAGCCATTGGCTACAAGAGGCACAAGCTGCTGGCCTCAAAGCGAGCACTATGTTCCTTTATATCAAAGGTGGATTTGACAACGTGGACCATTTCACCCTACTGCAGGGGCTACAGAACAAGGACGTGCCCGAGTACATGGTGCAGTCGATATCCAACTTCATCTCCTACAGAGAATCCGCTATCATCTTCCCGGGCTCCACTAGGGTAATGAGAAGTATCAACACTGGAATACCCCAGGGCTCGCCCCTTCCTCCCATACTCTTGGAAGGAGCGTTCATAAGGGTCAAACATATGGCGACCTCTCTCAGATTTGAATTGTCGAGACACAAAACAGACAAGATGCAATGGCAGACCTCTAGAGAAAGAGTAGCTAGGAGTAAACATCTGATCGTTGTGGACGGCGAATGCATACAACCAGCACCCAGAGCAGCCAAGTGGGTAGGTTTTCACTTTGAGAATAACGATGGCAGGTGGACCAATTACGCAAACAGACTCGCCCTTGCACAAGCGGCCTTTGACAGGATTAAGAGACTATCCTCTCCGGGTAGTAGGCTTACACCTTATAGTGGGCAATGGATAGCGAAAGCCATTATAATACCTACACTCGTCTATGGCGTGGAGTTCCTCGATCCCAGCGCCACTATGAAACACAAGATGGAAGTTCTGCTGAACGAAGTTCAAGGCTTGGTCACTAACTGCTGCTACTCCACAAATACCAATGTCCTGTCTGCTGCGGCCTGCAAAATGCCAGTAGGCCTATATCTCGAACAGATACGCGACATGGCTGCCATACGATGGGCAACTGCGCTCCCTGACAATAATATTGCAACAGCCCTGTTGCCACCAGGCTTCCCACTACACAACAGCTTCCGCCTTCTCTGCAATCGGAGGGCTGCTGCCTCGAAGGCCAGAGGCATAAAACTAAAGACGTGGGACTCAACCTCCTACAGGTTGGTCCGGAGGATCCTCCCCATGGGCGACGTGGCCAGGAGAGCGAGGCTGCTTTTTTCAAAGTGGCCTGTCGCCAGTAAACCAAACATATGGTCTCCGCCTGACCCTGATGAGTGCGAATATTATGACGACAGTCTGAAACAGGTTCGCGAACACATATAGGGAAAGTGGAAACTTCTCAACTACCCTGAATACTATGGCTCTAGGCCCGCTTTCAGGACGTGCTGGCGTTTCATGACGATCAATAAGTTTGCCGCCTCCTGTGTATATCAGATGAGGGCTGGCATGAGCTACCTGAAGGCACAGAAGGACTGGAGAAATCCAGAAGCGAGCGTGCTGTGTCCTAGATGTGAAGACGAACCCGAAACCTTCAAACACGTTATAGCCGATTGTCAGGCCTTCGCTAGTGCCAGGGTTGGACAACCTGAAGAAGTTTTTGATATCTCACCCGGGTCTTTGATCTGGGCCGAGAATAAGAAAGGATGGGATTCGATGAAATATTTGGTTTCTTTTATTTCATTGAATAAGTTAAATTTTCCTAGTAATATAGATGATTTTCCTTTTACGAGAGCCTCACAGATACAGTCCTGATTAAAGGAGAACACTACTCAAAGACCCCTGATCACAGGGAATGCTCACATTGATTTCATACCGTTAGGTATTTTTGGTTTTGTTTATGATAATATTTCTTTTGTTATGTTTTGGTTTTGGGTTTTTATTTGCCATGGGATTTTTCCCGAATGCAGTGGTTGGACCCTGGGGAGTGCTAGTCATGTCTCTAAAATTATACCAAGGATTAAACAAAAAAGAAATCCTATTTTTAAAACAACTTCAATGTATATAGTGTTATGGAAGCATCTCAATTCATTACCTTTTACTAGCAATTTCCCAACTAGTCCAATATAAGTTGTGACTATCCAAACAAATGTTCAAATTGCTTTTACACAAGCAACAGGCTTACCTGTGCAACCTGATAGATGCCTATAAACATCCTACAGGCTCTAGATTGTTGGGCAATCATCAATTAAGTTCTTCAAATTCCTTGCTGATGAATATACAGTAACTGGATCAGCAAAGAATATTGCTTACATCCAGTGCATTATATATGTGTGATGCACCTAACCCAATCAACACCAATCGCGAATCAGGTAGCCACATCAATCTATGGTTTCCTAGAGATCTCCCTTCATTACCGCCCTGAATACTGTCCCTACCCAGAGACCCACCCCTTGATCCTCTGCATCCTGTCTGTATCTGGTGTCCAGCCAGTTGGTCCTAACTGTCAGTGGTGTGCAAGGCTCTCGTCCTTACTGCCGCTCGTCCCTAGGGCTGTTGTCCTGATGACCCATTATCCCTTCTAAGAAATTTGCACGTAATCTGATATTGCCCTCTTGCATCTTGATACTGTATCCTTCTCCCATCTAGCCAGGGCTTCTTTCACCTATCCACGTCACTTCCAGGTATCTCTGCCCTTACTAGCCAGCCTCAGGATCTCACAATCCTTATCCATCCTCCTCAAATATGTGATTACTGCTTCCTGATTTTACTCCAAATACAGTGCATCCCCTGATTCTTACCTGACATGTTCAGACCCTACCCTGCGAAATCCGGTCTTGAGTATGATGGTCTTTGATGTCTGATAACCTACTACTGACAATATTCTATAGTCTCCCACAACCCATTTTGTTTCTGACCTCACCCTCTGGCTATTAGCTCTACTATTAAGACATTTTGTTCTGGCTTCTTAGGTACTGAATATATTTATCAATATATCTTACTCTACAAACACACTATTTCCTCTGTAACCCCTTATACACTTGCCCCATTTCCCTCCTACTTCTCTCCTGAAACACTATGAACTAGCTTCTTGAGTTCTGGTCCCCAGATCTGTAGGTTTAGAAATTGCTGACACTATGGAGTTGGGCTCACTGCGGGATTCACCATTATCCAAACTGACTCCTCCGGTAAATAGTCCTCACTCTTAGCATCTGCATCTAAAAAAAAAATCACAAAAGGCCTACTGGCAAGGCAGTATCGCTATTGAAAGGCACTTAAGCTGTCTGGGACCTGTCTGGGCTGTCCTTGTGACAAAGATGCAGGTTATTGGAAGTATGACTCCGTGGTGCTATCTATCTGGTATAGGGGAGCTAGCTGAAAGAGATATTGAGCTAGCTAGGCCGTAGTTCGAGGGCATGGTGATATGTCAGGAATACTCAGTAAAGTAATTGGAAAATCAAAGTTTTCCTGAACTCAGAAGATTTCTTAATAACTGGTTATATTGTTAAGGTCTCTTCTCCATTGCTTAATAATTCTTCAACCACTTGTGAGCGCCCTTTTATTTATACTAGAATCAAGACTAGTTTTTTTTCTTAAGGAATTATGTATCTTACATTCCTTTGACTTTGTTCAGCAAAGTGCTAATACTGTTTGACTCTGAAAATAATTACCCCACTCAAACTCAGAGAGTCTCCTGACTACTACTTCATCTGGGCGTGTCTCCACTCCCCCTGTAGCTAGTCTTCGATCTCTTTGTCCTAATAAACTATATTTGAAAATATGCAGCTCATAAGCAATTATACCCATCCTTCTCATGGAATAATCAGTCATCAGTTAAGATAGACATCTTTTAAAACAACATTTATATATAAGCAGCGGCATCAGATATCATACAGTTCAATCTTCTTATTGTACTAATCTATAACTTACTCCTTAGAATATCATCTCTTCTGCTCGCTTGAATAGCTACCTGGGATGCCTCCGGGTTCGTTCTACTTGTAGCCAGCTTTGCGATTGAGGTATACAGTCCTCGTCTTGGAGCTGCATATCTCGTACTAAAATCGCTGTGGTATTCTTGCTTGTATGACACATGTACTTCAAATCATTCAAACTACCAGTTTGGTTAGAGTCAATATCAATAGGCTTTTGCAAGATGGCAACAACGTAGACCCTGGTTTCAGAGGATGATATTCTACTTCTCACTAAATTATAGAATTGTGAAGTAATGTACAATAAGACCATATTATATTCTTACTGATAAGTGAAAGACTAGAACCTAATCTCACATTCTATACCTACTTTAAAAATGGTAGAAGACAATAGTAAGTGAGTGATTATATCATGCGTATTACTTCCATGAGATCGAATTGTCAAATTTGATATGGAACTAGCAGGTAATCTGTATTTCCATTAGTGGTTTAAAATATCGGCTATCAAGCTTGATTGACTAGCATGTACTCGTAGAATACCAACGAATTCTGTTGTCAAGTACTACAACAATTACGGAAAAAGAATTTTTATAATCCAGAATTTTTGGAAGAATCCTTATCAATATATTACTAATGATGCAGTTTTAGCCGTACTGATCAAGATCAATATTTATCTGTGATATTATTAGCTAGTTCAGAGAATATGAGCAAGATCCTATATTCAATAAATAGCAACACATTTTGAGATTAACATACCCAAATCAAAAGAAACAGGCCAATTGTTGTAAATTTAATCCAATATTATTTGTATAGGATCAATTGAGGAACACTGTAACCGGTACAGGTTACCAGTTTTATGTATAAATTTGTTTTATGTATTGTTTCAGGATACGTGTTTAGGTGATTTGTATATTTTGTTAGTTTGTGTTATGTTTTGTTTTAGGATACAAGTTCAGGAGACTTGTAAGCCTTGTTATTTGTTACTTGTATGATTTCAGGATATGAACTCCGGAAGTTTGTAGGCCTTGTTTATTGTTTGATTGTTTATGGGTTAGGTATCGTTTGATGCCTGACGATTTAGCAATGATTGATGCGAGATAGATTATCGCAAGTGTGTTTAAAGACCTGTATCTCTCTGGACTTAGAGAGATCAGACTTCGACTGACACAGTTTTCAATATACTTGGTTGAGCAGTTATCTTCTATGTAGTTCAATTCGAGAATCTTTGAGCTTCGCATAGGCCCAAGGTACTTGGCCTTCTCTTACTAGTTTCAATAATAGTAATAGAGCATACTCAATTACTTGTTGGCGTCTCCCATTCTCGATCTCGTTTATACCATCCCTTTGGTTAGAGTCAATACCAATATCCCTTTGCAAGACCGCTACCCCATGGGAAGCAGTTACAAATACTCTCTTTGAATTCTCTACTTTACAAAATAACAGAATGTTTCCAATTTTTTTTCCCTTTTTCTGATCTTGATGGTAAAGTTTATACCAATACACCAAATCAATTCTTCATAGATTGGGAGCAATGAATTTAGAGTTTGTTACCGGTTCAATTTATTTGTTTTAGTGTAAGAATAATTGATATTGCTTACTTAACATCCAACATGAGCAATCGCTTTACCACCTGTCCAGAAAACATGATACAGGACTGATAGACAACTAGCACAACAATAAATATTTTGAAGACTTTATATTCTATTATGCTTGATCCAATCTTAGCAATTGACCTATTTATCACCAAGTTAAAGGATTATGCAAAATATTGGTTCAAAAGTATGAATAAATAACATTAAAAATGCAACTTTTAGGAATAGTATAAGTGTGCTCTAAATTGGGAGATACAAATGAGATTGAAAAATTCTGTAAGAACTAGAAAAGATTTTAGAAGGAAACAACACCACAGGCAAATAGTTCTTATTAGAAATCTAGATAGTTGAATAATAGGAATCAAGAGATGTTGCCTGGTTAAAGTCTTATCAAGAGATGGAGTCAGAGTAAGTAATACCATGGTAAGAAACAATTGAAGTGCAAGGTGGTTTTAATAACCTAATACACGTTATGCCTTATCTTGATTATATGTCAATAAGTATAGTATTCTTGTTATTATGACGAGTTCCTCACTTCAATGTAGAGATCATCAACGATTCTACCCATTTGTGGCAGACCAACTGTTATATTCTCAAGTATTTTTGTAATACCCCAATATTGTATAACTTGACAGTCTTTGCCCAGAATGAATCAGGAAGAAACAAAACCTGGAAAAGAGAAAAGTTGGTAAGGAGAAATCAGCCTGCAGTGTAACTCTGCCTAGAAAGATAGTCACTGCTGTGTCAAAAGGGTTCTGCTGTTGAGGTAGGTGGTCTTTTCGGGTAGAGTGTCGCGCTTGATTGGAAATACTGCTCTGCATCCTCTGGTTATAGTTTCTTTTGTCTGATAAAAGTTGAGAGGTTCAGATACATGGTTCATTGAGAGACACATAGGAGTAATGTCAAAGGAATGTATGGAGGCTACGAAAATAATGGCAGAACAAGAGTCCGACATGGGGATCAAATAAACAGGAGGAACGAGGAAGTCTTTGCGATGCATTTTCTTTTGTCAAGGCACAACGCAGAATGTTTCTTTCTTTTGTATTGTATGGGGGATAGAAAAAGTGACGGAGAGACATATTTAGAAGACAGTGGACATGAGTCGTATCGTCGGAAGGCTGAGGATAGCGTTATGTTTTTCATAGATACTCCTATCTTCATAGCTGGTTTAGCAAGTAAGAAAAATAGACCAAGTTCCTCTCTATCCACCCCCGTTTGCATTCGGTGCCGTATTTCATTTTCACCAATTACTCTCTACTGCTAGTTTCTATGTATTCTTGAGCCTGCTGGATGACATTTTCTCGATAGCAGATGAGAGGATTTCTTCTCCGCCGGCTTACTCAGTACCTATGAAAATTAGAGGGTATGAGTTTCGCTGCGCTAGACCTGGCTGCTATGTGTAAGAGAACCTGGATGAGGTGAGTATAATACAAGGACGAGTGCGCGCCTTCGCTACGCTCAAAAAGAATTATGAAGAATTGAGCCCAAGGCATTGCTGGGATACTGCTCAGGCTGAAGGTGGGGCCGACCACCGGTATGCCACCTACGGAAACGCGCTCGAGTACAAATCCAGCTTTTAATAAGGTAAAGGAAATGGATACATATTATACCCAGGCCCTAAGCAAGACACTAAGGCTTTCTAATAATAATATTAGTTATAATTCCCTTGATGGTATGCGGTACTTCTAGTATCCATGCCGATAACAGACGATTGAGCATTAAAAAAAACGGCTTCGACATAAGGTGTTGTCGGTATACCTGTAGGGCAGATGGCAACTTAGTCGAAGCTTGAAATTTGCCGGCAATTGTCCTCAACCTGCCCTATCCCACAAAGCCGAGCTCTCTGCTAGACCCTGGAGTTAAAGCTTCAGGCCGAATTTCATCCTGTGTTGCTTATTCCGACAAAGAGGTGGGTAGTGAATAAGTGGAACGGAGCTTGGCTTGACTGGTCAAAAGGAAGGTGATACCAGTATTGTGATATAAGAGACCGTGTGATGTTTACGGCGGCCTATAACTACGGCGGGCTATAGATCTTGCAAAATAGGCTATGATCGGTAGAGAGAGTATTGTGGTTCTTGTTCTTTCTACGTCTCTAGACATGTCATATATATACACAAAGTTGACCTTACAGAAAGAATTCTTCGTCCGCAACACCCTCAACTATTTTCTCCAATCTTCGTTCCATCCAACTAACCCCTCAGAAGTTTCCCGAAACTTGTGCTCCCTTAATCCATCTTTCTCGTTTCATCCTCTTACACTATTTCTTTCATCTTCTGTGATCTCTCACAGTCCTGACACCGCTGTCTGTTTCCTAACTAACATAGTGTGACACTGATGCGTTCCAACTCCTCATAAACCATAATCTCTAACCTCTAGTCTTCCCTAGTGCCAATTCTTAAAACATCCCAAACGTTTGTGCTTTAGCTAATGTCTCAAACAAAACAAAACATACCGTCACTCTTCTGATACCATACTACCCAATGGTGCAACCGTTATCAAACCCAATCCCACCAGACCATGTTCCATCACCGTTCCAACTATCTCTCAGGTATGGAATCTTCGTGATTTTTCAACAATAGAGACACAGCGGCCACCATAGATAGCGGCCTACAGCGACCAAAACCGCCACTACGCAAAAATCTTAAAACTTAAAAATCTTAAAATGTAAAAAGTCCCCCAACAATAAGAATTTAATAAACTGCGAACCTATTTACAATTATCATCACTGGCACTGTGCATTGAGCAATGCTGAGACAAATAACGATAAACAGTGAGGAATTGAAACAAACTTGAAAAAACCAAGTGGAAACAGAGCGTGAAGGCGACTCCTCACTGGCATCTTCAACTTGTTGAAAAATGGTGCTGCCCGCCACACTCTCTTGATACTTCCTTTATTGTTTAGCTAGCTTCCGGGAGTGCGCTTATTTATAGCTTCGGATATGCGCTAAGGATTCAGGCATACGGCTCCGGCTTCGGGCATAGGTTTCCTATCGAACACGCGCTGAGGATCCGGGCATGGGTTTGTCTCCGGAGACAGGCTTTGGCTTCGGACATGAGGTTTAACTTCGGGCGTGCTTGTGGAAAGCATTGTGAAGGCAGGAATGCGCGATAGTTTTGGGATCGTACAGCTTTCGGGAATGCAGGAAGAAAAGCGGACGCACTGTATGGTCAGTGTGAAAGGGCAGGAAGCTCGGGGGCTGCGGTGGAGTGTTTGTTTGTTTTGTTAGCCCAGAAGTTCTCACAGCGAAGGAGAGACTCACATGGCTATGATGTCTTTGGAGTTGATTTATACTCCTGTCTGCGCTAGTTAGCTGGTTAGTAGGCCGAGATAGAGCACCGTGGAGTTGTTGAATGAGAGCCTGTGGTGGTGAGTGAAAAGATTTTCCCCGCACCCCAAGAGTGCGATCGTTTTGGTGTGAGTTCCTTGGCGTTTCGCCATTTCGTTTCGTTTCGTTTCAGTGTCGCCATGCTGTCGTCGCTGTCGGTCCAAGTTTAATACAACTCGTCAGGTTTTACCTCCGGGAGCGAGCAGGCAGACCTCTAAGCTATCCGTTCTTGGAGTGGGTTAAATGAGGAATAGCCTTAGTCTGGATTCTTTCTTTCCATGAAGCCTAAAGGAAAGCACGAAGAGAAGGAACAATTGTGCAATCACAATAGACTCTAAGCGGGGGTCGTGAGTGATGGATGGACGGTCGCCTGGATGGCTACTATCTCTCTACCTAAGAATCGGCGAGATATATATCTCCATCTAACTAACAACAACAAGAGACTCCCGAAAAACAACAAGCTTTAAAGAAAACACACCCGGCTAACACAAGCAGTATAGAACTATCCTACGGTAATTTCCCTTCATCCACTGTGTTCCTAAAACCTGTCCCCTGCCGGTGCGCCAACTCCCGTATGCCAAGTAACATAGGATATGAAGTCCAAAGTGACTCAGCATCTTAACAACGATTTTTATTACCAACGAATCACCGTCCTCCAAACCAGGATTACGGCGCTGGTCGCGAATTTTACTGTCTCAGACCGCCCAAAGGATAACCGTATTCTCCTAATAGCATATCCGCTAACATGCATATCTGCCTAACAACCTAACAGCTTGACCCCATGCCCTATAAGCAATCCAACACAATTACTATGGTATGATATAACTTAATACTTTCTTGCTATTTTCCACTTCCTGTACGTTGCAAGAACTTGTTTTCTTCACTCTTGCTTCATTCAGAATGGGATTTCTTTTCTTCCTTCGTCATTTTTTTTTTCAACTTGATTCACAGTTCTATTTCTATCATAGTATCCTATTTTTTTGTACCTACTGATACCTAAGACGATAATTAAGCTTATTTCTTGCATAATTCCCGTTTCTGGGGGACTTTTTACATTTTTTGATTTTTTAAGTTTCAAGATTTGTGTGTGGTGGCGGTTTTGTTCGTTATAAGCAGTCGTGGAGCACGCTTCAATACGGTACCTCTTTTTCCATTATTCTAGGCGACGGTATTGGTCAATACCCTATGATACGAGTACCAGTGATGATAATGTTCAAGAAATTTTTCGCTTATGGAATTTTAATGGTCGAGGGACGTTTTACTTTTTAAGATTTGTAAGTTTTAAGATTTGTGCATGGTGGTGGCTTTGTCGATATGCCGCCGTAGATGTTGGTTGCCTGATCGGAGCTGATGCGGAGGAAAAAAATGAAGGATACTGGACGAGAGTTCGGACACTTAATCATGAGCTTAGTAGAAGTATAATATTAGAGTTCGTTACGGGCTCCGTTTCGGGGCGACGGGGCCAAAATAACCCGTGTTATTTCGCTTAACTACCCTGTTCCCCCCCGTGTTAAGCGAATTAACACGGCTTATTTTCGCCCCGTTCCATCGAAACGGGGTCACGAACTCTAAGTATAATATCAGTACCGGTAGTTAAGGGCGAACCGGATATAGCGGCCGTCCTCGTGGAGCAGATTACTGTAATCATTAGTTCGCTTAGAACTCTACCGTGGTGAGCTCCCCTGTTAGCGGAATATATCCGCAGGATGCAACTTGCAGTGCGACGATATCATAGGACAAAATGTTCCGTTTGAAAAGTATCCGTCTGATGCCCCAAAAAGTATCCGTGAGGAGGACGCATCCCGAGGCCGCAAAGAGAATCGTTCAACTCTAAATAGTAATAAGCACTATCCGCAGCCCCACCCCCGGTACGAATCAGGGGAGACTCGCTCGATCCAGACTCTAGTTCATGCCGCAAGAACTCAAATACCGTATAATCTGGTGAAAGCATTATATGAGTTTTACGGTACCCTTCACCCGTAACACTCGAGGTCGTTTGGTAGCGGTACAGAGGCCAAAACACACCAAATTGCAGGTTCCCGAGTTATCATTACCCAACCACCATAGGCGGGAACACGCATAGACAGAAATCTAAAAGTAATTTTCTATCCCCCTGACTGGTGCGAGAGTGGAAAATGTTATGCCGACCCCCTGTCATGTTTCAGGCAGAGATGACTAAGGAGCCCTCAGTATTTTGCAGTAGGCTTGATCACATTGGCAACATCACCATGGCCTGAGGTCTGCACATCTGCGAATTTGTGGTAACAAACAAATGTTGCTTATTAACCTGTGTCTGGATGCGACGTGATCACACCTACGCACATTATCACCGAAAAATACTGAAGGCCCCTCAGTTATCTCTGTCTCAGACCTCACAGGGCGGTCGGCACAACATTTTCCACTGTCGCACGAGCCAAGGAGATACAGCCACCCCAGGCCAACCAAGATAAATAAGCAAAAATAATTGAAATACATGGCAGTAATCAGTAATGATCATACTATACATCAGCCTTCATAAAAAAAATTAGATATTATTGGAAGGTGGCTGTTGAATGATAATAATCTTGTGGGAACCCGAGCGATCGGTTGCCATGCTCACCCTGGTAACTTTATTCGGTTAATTTTGTCCACCCACAATACTACTAGCGCGGCCGAATTGAAGCCGGACACTTATGGTGGCGCTACCCATAAAAAAGTGTCCGGCTTCAATTCGGCCGCGCGAATATGCTGGAAGCAGGGTGCTATCCACCGCTGCATACTCTACTCGGCGGTTTTTAAAGCAATCGGAACGGGGGAGCCCTCAGCCCTGCAGATATATGATATATTGGATACGTGTATAACCACTTTGAAGCCACAATGGCTAGGAATTTTAATGTCCGGTTACTAAGAATAACATGACAACCGCCCTGAATCGTACGTATGAGAGTTACCCCGGTGCTAAACTTGCAGCCACCTAAGTCAAGACTAAGCTCTGAATAGGAGCTAATTTCGATTAGATACCATAGAGTATCAGCCTGCTTCCCAAGATAAATCCTATAAAGGATGCGGTTCATGCCCCTCACAACAGATTCACCAACACAGACCTCGAGTCTTACTTTGACCAAGCACATCTCGCGACAACATGATTCGAATTGGTTTGAAGAAAACGCTTCTCTCCTTCCTCCTCATTGGAGGCGGGAGTTGTGCGGCCTTATGTGATTCGTCTCATAATTCGTCTCTGCCGATTATCGACCTTGGATACGTCAAACAACAAGCCACCGAGTATAATCAAACTTATGATTTCTACCATTTCCGCAACATCAGATATGCCGCACCACCCCTCGGTGATCTTAGATTCCGCAAACCCCAACCACCACTTCCTCAGGCTGGAATACAAAATGGAGACATCTCCTTTTTGGAGAGTACCTGTCACCAAACCTGGCCACCCTTCGTGGGCACAACTCAGTGGGGAGATAATTTCGGTGTTGAAGATTGTCTGGTAGGTTTATTGCCCAATAGATACAGTGCCGATATTTTCTCTCCCTTTTAGTTAACAGGAGCGCCTTTAGTACTTAGATGTTTACGTCCCAGCGTCCGTCAGAGCAGGCGATGATGTACCAGTCCTCATCTGGATTTACGGTGGTGCTTATATTTTCGGCTCTAAAGAGATGGGGACAGATCCGGCCCATTTGATCCAATCTTCCGATGAGCCGATGATATACGTATCCCTCAATTACAGGTCAGCCATTCCTCAACCCCGTCCGCACCAAAACTCCATATCTCGAGTGCTAATTCATGATTCACTAAAGGCTTGGAGCCTTTGGATGGCTGTCTCCGTCGAATGTGACCGACATTGATTCAAATATCGGGCTTCACGACAGTCTGGCTGCCATGGAATGGGTCGAAAAGCACATCTCAAAGTTTGGGGGTAACAAGGGCAAGGTTACTGTGATGGGTCAGAGTGCGGGAGGCGGAGTTATCACGCATACTATTACAAGTAACGGGGGGAAAGGCAAGAAGCTTCCATTTCAACAGGTATATCTATCCCTCTTATCTTCCAATGTGTAATTGGTGAGATTTAGCTAACATTACCATGTCCCTATCCTATAATAGGCAATCGTCCAATCAGCGGCATTCGGCCCCAAGAGAACACAGTACGCTGATAGGAATTCCCTATACGACGAATTCATGAAAAACGCAAACTGCACCACCCTGGAATGCCTTCGCGATGCACCCACTGATGTACTCCGGAAAGCAAACCGCGACGTTATCATTGCAAAAGAATTAGCAGGACCTTTCGGACCAGCAGTTGATGGGAATTATGTCCCAGATGTTCCTATCAGGCTCCTGGCTCAAGGGAAGTTCCACCGTGAGCTCAAAAGCTTGATCTCGAGTAGCGTTGGCTTCGAGGTATGTCGGCTCCCCCAAGCCTACACTACAACGGAGCTAACAACCTTCTCCAGGCAGCATTCCAATTCCGTACACCAGATACTGTAACCAACGGCACGTTCGACGGCCTCGTCAACGGTTTATACTCACTAGCTCCAGCATCTCTAAAACAACAACTACTTGCCCTGTACCCGTACCAAGGTCCCGGAATTCCTGAATGGCATCGAGTCAGTGACTTCTACGGCGATGCAGTCTTGAGCTGCAACCAGGTATGGTTGGCAAAATCGTTACAAAAGTCCTACAGATACGTCTTCAATCTTCCACCATCATTCCACGGTCAGGATGTTTACTATACCTTCTATACTGGTCCCGGTCCTGAAATTGCGAATGAGACAATTGCTGTCATCCACCAGAAATTCATTACTAACTACGTCACCAATGGAGAGCCCGGCTGCGAGAAGGGTGTCTGCCTCCATGGTTATGGAAGCGGCGCTAATGCTCTCTCGATGAACCTCACGGAAATTAAAGTTGTGAGGGATCCTTGGGCGAACGAGAAATGTGATTTACTAGTGGATATTGCTGCGTATAGCTAGGGGTTTTCAGGTCAATGTTGGTATCACTTACGCGGGTGGTGTGTTTGGTGGTAGGAGAGAAATAGCATGGATAACATTCGTGGAGGATTGTAATAATAACGTTCTTTCTTCTAATAATTCAATCATATACACGGCCCCTATGCCAAGTTCGGTATAGGCTTACCAATACAGTACAGTTGCGCACGAATTTTGTCCCTATTTAGTTATAATATTCTTAGCTAGCTAGAGCTAATTCGGTGGAAGTTATGATCGTATTGTTCTTGGGGGAGATGATTGCTGGAGGTTCTGTTCGCTGGGAGCCTCATAGACCATGTTAATTACAAGGATGGTGGGTTGTGGTTTGGCAGGCGAGGGGGAGTCAGTCGATGTAACATAGCCGTTTTTTGCTTTTCTTTCGTTTCTTTCCCTCACAACCAAGAAGACCACCGCGGAACTCCACCACGACGGGCAACGGAAATTGGGATAGCGAACCAGAAGAGCTGGATCTTCTGTGAATAGATAGCGAGACAACCAGGATAGGTTGGACTTTCTCTTCGCTTTTGTTTTTTTCGCTCTATGACTTTTTCTTTGGCGAGGGTTCATGAACTAGCTAGCTAGACAACTTGAATCGATTGTGAATTCTGTGATCTGTTCTCTGTGTGTGAGTTTTGTCAGTGATAGATCGTGATTTGTAGTTAGTCCCCTCACCAAGAGTAGATACACATTCCGGAAAATAGTTTCTTTCATTTGATTCCGAGTGACAGCCCGTGATCGCTCACAATTCCCACCTGCCCGGCTGACTGAAACTTAATACGAATCCACCCCCCTCAGCCGAACCCATTCAACATAATCCCGTGAGCACAAAGACCAAGACTTAGCACTGCATCTCGCTTAACCTGGATTTTCAGGTACATTAGAACCCAGGCAATGATCTGTTCACAACGGAAAACAAGGTCCCCATTTATGACTCGAAGCCCGACCCACTGTACAACGCGACCCGGAAATTGCTCCAAATTAAGGTTGGTCATCCCCTGTTGCCGCTTTATTCATCAATCAACCAACCAGGCAACGCTAACCTTGAACTAATCCGCTGCTGAAGATATGCTGCTGGCAAGTATGTTAAATCGCTGTCGGTCTTAGGATACCTAATCTGAGCACTAATGGGAAAATATTATGTTATAAGTAAATTGGGGTGGCACATACATAATATGGCCGCGAACCGATGGTGGATGAAGGACGCTGGGTGAGTATATTAGACCACTAAACAAGCCTGTCACAGGGACAGTGATCCCGAATTCTTGCAGCATCTCCGTATCTGCTCTGGTCAGAGAAGGCTGCAGGCCGAGTCACCTCAGGCATGCCCCTTCAAGCCAGGTATTCCTCTAACTGTCGTGCCAAAATTCTGTGAAATCTGGTATACAGAAGAGAGCATAATGAGGGTCTTAAACACAGACAGGGGGGCCTAGGAATAGGTAGCTTGAGTGGCGAAAGAGTTGTTAGTAGTCTTTTCATGAACACTGTGGTTCAAGTACCGTATTTACAGGTGCGGGATGTTTCTGTCTACTTCACTGAGTTGCATGGTGGTAGGATTAGACTGCTTGGGATGGTAAAGTGCGATTTTGACATACTCGGTATACTGGGAGATTTGAGAGGTGAAATTGACCACGGATAGAGACAGGTCTAAAGTAGGCGGTAGCTAGATAGTGATATGCATAGGAAGTGAAGCCCAATACAGTAGAAGTGGTGATGGCACTCACCGTTGCGAGGAGGGTGGTGTTGCGCTTGGCTAAACTAGGAAATAAAAGAGAGGCTTATGCGCAGAAAGTCCTGCACACTAAGCTATATACAACTCTACAGTTCTGGTATGTATCCAGACATTATCCTAACTGGTGAAAATGCCCATACAAGCACCGTATTCCATACTGGTATTATCCACTATTTCTGTAATCAAGAATTTCCCCATTAATCCTTGCACCAGCCTACTACCACTATAGGTTTCGTTTGATAGCTTAACAGAGCAGCAAATACCTGTGAACCAGATCCAACACACTCAGTACACTTAAGCTTGGCAATTGACAGGGTACGGCATGAGTAGTGATTGGCCTACTATTTCTAGCATTATCTTTTCAGTATTTCTATCTGATATCCAGGCTTCAATGCTGGAATACTCATTATACTCATTGACCCTAAATTTGCTCAAATGCCGTCCACTATCTCTATTGCATTTCCTTTGAGTTATAAACTAGCTAATCAATTCTAAGAAGTTATTTCTTTTAGCAGCTTTAGTAGAAGGTGAATACAACTTCAATTGAAGTTTACTTATTTTACAAAAACCTTATACTAATTTGGAATCATATATTTCACCTAGTGCTAGGTTACAGTTCAGTAATGGCTTACTATTATTGCCATTACAAAACGATCAGAATTTATCACCACTAATTCTCTAGTTTATTCAAGACTTATATTTAGCAGTTTTCATCGCTTCTACCTGATTATAGTGTATATTAAAAAGAAATCCAAAATAAACTAAGTTGCAGTAGTAAAATACAAAAGAAATAATTTATAACTGTGTCTCAACTATTGAAATAATCAGGGGATAAAATTAATTTCAGTCTTATCTTTCCATATAAGTAATATTAGCTTTAAGTGCTAGTTAGCCTCCAAGGAATAGAAATTTAAATTTGATTCGACCGAATGCAAGCAATAAGTTGCAAAAACTTTTGAATGTAAGTTATCAGAAGCGAATAATAATACTTGACTTAATGATATTTATCTAATTACTCAGTTTCTCTCATTATTGCAACCATGCGAAATAGCTACCTGGTTTATTCACTTTTATCTAATTATATTAAGGCTGATTCAGTAGTATTCGTCCTCTTACAATGTTCTTTTCTTTGACCTCAATTCATATTAATATTGAATATTAATTTCCATCCTCTATTAGAGTTAAAATTTTCGAGCAAGTCGAAAGTTTGTTTTTATTTAATCAATCCATATAAGCAGAGAGCATTTGTCTAACTTGGAAGCTGTGGAGTATTTGTTTCTTTTTAACATGCTTGATATTATTAGTTTCAAATCTCTACTCAAGTTGTTTCTATATCCTGTTTCTCTGAATATTTTTATATAATATTGTTGATATTCCTTTTCTATATATTATTATTTCCATCAACTCATGTATATTAATATTTATTTGATATAGAATTACTAATAATTTAGTTTAAAACCCTCAGAGAAGAATTAGATTATAACTATTGAGTAATTAAGCAATAAACTTATATATATAATTCCAAATTTATAAAGTAATATCCCAGATAAAATTCTTGACCAACCTGTAGATATTGGCCAGCTTAAGGCAAAGGTGAATCGGGTGTTATATTTATACAATTCAACTACAATTAAATCAATTTTACATCAAAATGGTTCTCTACCTCTCTATAAGATTATATAATTAGTTAGATGTAAAGAAAAAACATTTCAACTGAAAAAGTGTTAAGGATTTCTTAAGATAATACAAAATGTGTGTAAGATGACTACATATTAATAATAATAAAAAGGAGAAAGGTAAAATGACTCTTATTTGTAGCTATGAGATATGAAAGAGTAATGGTCGGCTTATAGACCAATTAGGATATATTTTCTACAATTGCTACTTATCAGTAGTAAGACCAAGGATGGGTTCTGAAGGGGTAAAGGCCTTCACAGTTTTCTTATTTTCAATCACCTTAATTTCTATTGCTTTTTTCATTTCCAACTTAAACATTATTGCCTTTTCTTCTCAGAGATTGTAAATAGTAGCTATAATTTAAAATATATTTCAAACTACTTGCAATAATATAGAACATAAGAAAACTTCTACTTCAACTACGTAATCTTTCATAATAGCAATAAAGTATAATATACTTAAAAGATTACATTTGTTGTTCATTAACACAATATTTAGCTTCTTCACTTTACTTTCAAGTTAGTTAAATTTCTTCAATAGCTTTAAACTCATATTATTTTTCTTGGATTTTACTTGTAGTATTTGAAACTTGTCTAAGAGTTCAATATTATTAGCGACTAATCAACTATGATCAAGATAATTACACTTTCCCCTTCCTTTATATATAAACAACAGCTCTATAATGAATTAGTATTATAAACAATAACTCTATTATAGCTCAGTATTATTATACTGTTTTATATAATTACACCTGTTTAGGTTAGTAAATATGAAGGAATATATTATCCAAATTACCAAACTACTATCTCTAGATCTAGATTATTCATCTAGCTTACCTATATCTAAATACAAGTGAAGTATCATGTGACAGCTGAAATCTCATTGTTATTAGTGTATGGTAGTTAGTTTAGGGTATGACCGCTTTACAGTCGTTACTGCCACTTCAGAGTTTTTCCTGTTTTGTATGTTTCTGCGCTGTAATCTGTATCTAGGTTGAGATACTAGTAGACAGCTTCCTGTATCGTGCATTGAATATTTAAATCTTCATCATCACATTCCTAAACCACACTCCAGGTGCATTTCTCTATGCTTTGTATTAATATCTATACTATCCTAGTTATTATTGGGTTATGAGTGAGCTGCCATCTGAGTGTCACTATCATTACGTTTGTTTTATGTATCAAATAGAATGATGGTTAACAGTGTCTTGAGAAACAATTCTTCTTATAGAGATACTTTTTATACTGCTTTAGGATTACTATCTAACAATGAATAGTAGCTAAACCTCTTGATAAAGAAAGGTAAATTCAGGTAACAATCCTACCGGGTTGGGGTTAATTATGCAACAGGTAACAAATGGCTTACCTTATATTACTTGATCTATCTCGTTCGTGCTTAGATTATCTTATAATCTTTGTATCTTAGTCTCTTCTCACGTGAGAGAGATGTGTGACTGTCCTTGTTTTACAAGGTCCTGGTTGCTCTGACGCTAAGCGCTAGGTTGCGTGCATTCAAGTGAGGGATAGAGATAAAGATTATATTGTAAGAAAGTACTTAGATGGTTGCGTGAAGAGCTCTAACTACTGTGACCGAGTCTCCTCATTATGTAGACTGTTCACGCCAACAACCCTAGCCCTGGTGAGTCATAACTCGAGTCACGCGGTCCTATGACTCATGACGAGTGATGTCCGAAATCCATCAGATGACTCCTATGAGTCACTGCGTAACATACCGTAAACCAATTGTAAAACATAAAATGAGTCAGGTACGCAAAGCACGTTACCTGAGTGAAACTCGTGACTTATAATGTGAGTCACGCGCGAATGTCATGACGTCATTATGACTCACAATCGTATGTCATAGAAACATTAACCAATTATAACATAACAATGACACGCAAGTGCGAGTCATGTGAGAACTATGAGTCAACTGACTACATAGCGTAAAACATAAAAAATACCTTATGACTAATAACTATTAGTCATGTGAAATCTGCCTTGGTTAGGCACGATTTATAACAATTCAACTTAAAATAAAGATCAATTACTCTATTACCGAAATGGTTAATATTATTAGTTACGAGAATCAGAACAAGCAAGCTACGCAGAATTGTACTTAAAAGAGAAATGATTTGGAAAAAAGAAGTAAACAGAGGAGTAGGTAAGTTGAAAAACACATTGTCGAAGCAGTAGATGTTATTCATATAGAACATCCCATGCTTAGTGGAAGAACCTAGAAAGTTAATTGTCTTTGTAATATTTAAGATTCATACTATTATAGAGACTTTTACCCCTTGAAAGGTGACCCTTGGTCTTAATACTGACACGTATAAATTATGCTTAATATATATACTGATCAGACTATACAGGTGATTTTTAATAGGAGATTCAGTTATACACCTTTTCCGTTATTTTGTGAAATACTTATCCTGTATTGGTTTTAGATTTTTTGTTTTACTCCTCATTAATCAAATACCTAGTCTTATAGAATACAGGGGAGACAATTATTATATAAACTTTATTTAATTGTGGCTGGGTGGTATGAATATAACAGTATATTGACAATTGCCATTGGCCAATTTCTACAGATTGGCCATTATTCCCATTAGTAATATTATACAATCGAGCTAGGTGATAGTTTAGGCAAATATTGAAACTGATCAAGAGTAAAGATATTAATACTTATACAAATAATTTATGAGAAATACAGAAAGGTTTTTAATTTTATAGTTACTGCTCCTGTGATAATACTTCAGAACATCAGTAAGGTAAATTCTAGTAATACTAAGCTGAGGATATTTAAATATATATAAAATGTTGGATGACATAATTTACATATTATTCTAGTCAAATATTATAAACAATAGAAAAAAGATGCAAAGTACCTAATTGAAGGAAAAACAAACAAATGAGTATTGTGAGAGCAATAATAGTGCTAACTGATGTCAGAGACCACAATATGAAAGTTAGTTTATCCAGGTAGTGTTCTATCAAGAATGGGATCTTTGGAGAAACTCTCTGATTAGATAAATATCATTAATCCAAGTATAGAGATTCAATATATATATTTAGCGGTGAACAATTTTCAAACTTAATACTTGCATTCAGTATACTAAAGTTCTATTTTCTGATACCATGAGGCTAACTACTAGTTGTAGCTGATACTAGTGTATCAAGAAATATTAGCTAGAAATCTAGTTTATGACCTGATTATTTCACATATTGAGAGAGACATGTGGATTCTCGTCATTGTGTTTTACTGGGTCAACTTATTCTATTAGTGGATTCTTTTTCGATATCTACTATAACAGTATACAAGTAATAAAAACTACAAAATATGAGTTACTTGGATAAACTACTAGATTGATAGTAGTGAATTTGAATGTTTTAAAATGCCAAGAATAGTGACTGATCAATAGGAGGTAATCTATGGTTACGGGATAGCAAACTTGAAGATGTATTTGCATTATCTAGTCCATGGTTCGAGGATATGGGGAAATATGAGGAAGGCTCAGTAAAGTAATGTAATTATGAAGTCAAAGTTGTCGATCTTAGAAGATTTCATAATAACTTCTGATATTGTTAAGGTCTCTTCTTTAATGATTGAGGATTCCTCAATCACCCAGCAGAGTACGTCTACATATACTAAAGTTCCTGCTAGTTTCCTTTCTTAAGGAATTATGTATTTTTCCGTTCTTTGACTTTGGTCAGGGAAATATAAATACTATTTGACCCTGAAGATAATTGCCAGGCGCAAACTCCGAGCATTTTCTGAAAACCTATTTGATCTGGGGGTGTCCCCACTCTACTAGTAGATAGTCTTTGATCTCTTGATCTGAATAAACTACATTTCAATATATGTAGTCAATATGCAGACATACCAGTAGTTCTCATTGAATGCTGAGTTATCACTTGGGATACTTATCTTTGAAAGCAACTTATACTTATGTACATCTTGACCAGATATCATAGATTCAACCTTCTTATCGTACCAATCGGTAAATTGCTACATGGAATTGAAACTCTTCTGGTTGCATGAGTAGTTACCATGGAAACCTCCAGGTTAGTTCTATATCTACTCAGCTTTGGGGTTTCCATATATAGTTATCCTTTCAAACATGCATACCTCTTACTAATTTATTTACACTATTTATATATATGTAATATTTGTTGTTGAGTGAAATGGGTTATGATTCATTAGCCCAATCCAAACAGGAGATAATGTGAATTGCTTAGAAAATTCAAAAATCTCCAGAGCCAATTTTCTAAAGCCAAACAAATACATTGAGATAATTACAAATATGAGACAATGCAAATGTGATGAGTATAGAGATATAGGAAAACCAAGACGATCCAAGAAATCTATTCCATCGATCAAGCTTCTTCCATGTTTCCACTGGTGGACGCGTTGGGGAGGTCTCGCTGCCCATGTTGCTTGCGATCGTTGGCACCAGTAGATCACCCCCTGAGGCAGGTAGAGAAGCAGACTGAATTGCCTACCATTCGGTGGCCAACGACTCCCCAATCCTAGGCAGGCTATTCCCCAATCAGACCTCGGACGCACATGCTGTCTCAGGAAATGTTCTGAGGGTAATAATTGTTCCGGTCAAGTAACATTACTGAGTAAGTTGTTGTGTGACGGGCTGTTATGGCTCTCCTCTAATGCAACATGACTGTGCATCCCTGGTAGGAGAAGAGGGGTACTGCCGAGAACTAAGACAGGGGATGACAAGAGGGGGCGGCTGTCAACGAATCTGAGGGGTACTGCAGCTGACGGCCGGGGCTGATAACCAGGCAAGGGATACAAGTATAAGTGATCTATAGTGACACCCTGTAGTCAAGATAATAAGTAATATTCATGCAAGATGGAGGAGAAGGTTAGGTAGATTATCGAGTAGTACAAGTGTGAAGATAAGACTAGCCAGTCATTCCTCTACCAGCCTTATTTCTCGTTCAAATACTACTCTATGGATGGCTGTCTAGCAACTATGATGAGAATTGTGTCTCTGAATTGGCACTGTGTAGTGGGAAAGGTGATTCCTAGTTAAGCTGGTAAAATAGAGCAGGTTAGTAGATCTTGCTGTTATTGCGACCGTGACACCTGGGCAGCATTTGGCTGGGGTTGCTAGAAGGTGGTGGCAAAATGACCGGTTTCTTATAAATTTCTGATAAACTGATCGTGGATCTGGGGACTTGTTCTGGAGAAATAATAATGTATATAGAAGAAGGACTTTTGCGCTGGCTTACTCCGTGAACAAATGTGCATGAGAAGGACTCTTAAGTACAAAAAACATTGACTACTCTTGCAAGAGTGTTCCGAACAAGATGATGTCATTTCCTTCTTCCACCACGCCATCTTCTTTCCCCTCTTTTCTTCACCGCAACATCACACCATCTACATTCCCCTCTTTTGTTCACTGCAATATCACACCAGCTACCCCGCTTCTCGGACTCTTCACGGAGTACCAGATTGACCGTTGAATCATCCAATTTGCTTCCCATATATTCTAACAAAGGAGAAGAACGTGCATGCTGTAGTATCGTAGTTGGAGTGAGCGCCGGTGTTCAACAACACGGTTCAGCTGGATCCTGTTTTTGCCGTCTAGCAGCCAGAATATGAGATAGTCAAAATGTATGTAAACAGTTTTGCTCCATCTATTGGGATCGGATGGGGGTTCAAGCACTCAGCTCGTTTTTCCCTTCACCGCTGAGATATCCAATTTGAGTAACCATGATATGAAAAAACTTCGTGCTCCAGAAGTTGTGTAGTGCTCAGAATAGTGGAGTACTTCTCCTGATTTTAATTAATCTTGGGGGGTTGTCTATAGTTACCTCTCCTGTCATATCTCAGGTCAATCGTCGTATTAGTGCAGTGCTAAAGGTGAGTGAAATTCGGGACGGGCAAAGGGATAGGCAAACAGGCGCTAAGAATAAAGATGATTGAACCCGTGATATCGTAAAGAATTAATGCAACTGATGTTCACTTGCCACCCAACTTTGCATCTACTGGGTATGCACACCACCACACAGATACGCACACAGACAACTCAGTTATCATTCCGATGGAGAGGTTCGTAGCTTAAGTGCTACAGATAGATATGCTCACCAGGAGCAAGCTTAATGCTACGCGGCATGTTGAGCATAGGCGCAATCTCTGCTGCTGTTGTTCGACCACCCACCGGATTTCCCTTAACCTGTATTCAAGCACAGTGGCTAAAGAGTTGTAATCATGGCTAGCACTAGATACTAACAGTAGGGTAGTCCATTTAGGTAATCGTGATAGGAAAAATGTTGTGCTGCAGTTGAGGTGTAGTGCTCTGAATACCGCAGAATCAGGGATGTTCAGCATCGCGATGTTGGAAGCAAGTGTGGCCGCGTAGATTTGCTCCTGGGTACTAATATAGGCTAATTTTGAACAATCTAAGCGAAGGTTGGGTAGGAGATAAACCAAATTGGTAGTGCTGGGACACCATCGATCATTACTCATTTTGTGTTGAATCTTAACTCTAGTTGTTACTTCCTTCATCCATATGATCAATGATCTCTAACTTTAGCGTGAAGATTTTTTCCTTTGCTTAGTTAGCATGATTGTTCTCTGGATAGAAGTCCATAGATTGTAATCGTGATCGTTGCAAGAATGGAAAACTGAGCCCAAATGGCAGTCTTATTATTGTTGTTCATATATATTTACGTCTCTTTTCTTTTAGTTGTGCGTTGGTGATCAAACTCTTTCCTGGGGCTTTTAATCTTGGTAGTTTGTTTTATGAGCCTGTTGCTCCACTATTACTATCATGAGGCGACAACACCAGATCTGTATCTAGTTCCTTCTTTTCATATCTTTTTCCTTTTCGCTTCAGTCCCAGTTTCTTCGTTCAATGTTAGTCTCACAGCAGTATCCTAGCGGTATTGTGTCGGCGGCTTCCCTTGCGCATAGCACGTCCAGCTGCGAGAGAAGAGTGAGGTTTATTTGGGTAGAAGAGTAGTCCACTGAGTGTGGGATAGCCTGCTGGCTGAAATATCAGAGAGAGATTGATATTTGGGTAAAAAAGGGGTAGACCGCTGAGTGCGGGGGAGCCTGCTGGCTGAGATGTGAGAAAGAGTTTGTTCTTAGTATAGAAGAGTAGTCTGCTGAGTGCGGGATTGGCTGCTGGCCGAAATATGAGAGAGAGTTTTAGATTAGAGTAGGAGGGTAGTTCGCTGGGTGTGGGATAGCCTGCTGGCTGAGATAGACGAGAGTGCTTTTGCTAGGTGTAGGGGAGTAGTCCGCTGAGAGCAGGATAACCTGCTCCCTGAGATCGAAGAGAGTGCTTTTTCTAGGTGTAGTAGAGTAGTCCGCAGAGTGCAGGATAGCCAGCTGGCTGAGAAATGGGAGGGAGTTTTTTATTAGAGTACGAGGGTAAACCGCTGAGTGCCGGGTAGCCGGCAGGCTAGGATATGAGTGAGAATTGTTTATTGGTATAGCAGGGTAGTCTGCTGACTGCGGGAGCATATTATCCCGGTGCCTGGTGGGCTAGGAGGGTGGCCAGGAATGCGCAATTACACCCTGGGGTAGGCAATAGTGTTCATAGTGTTCATAGGCCCAGTTAGGGTCCTGAGGGGGACTACCAGAAGCCTGGGACAAGAGGGGACGGTGAAACGTACTCCGTTCTCGTCTTTCATTTATATTGGTTGGGCAATGTGAGAAGATGACTGGATGGCATGACAACATGTCGTCTATCCCCCATACTTGAGTTTCCAAGATAGTTATTATTCGGAAGGACAATAAGCCCCACGATCTGAGACATATTCTTGTAGGGGACAGCGGGAGATAGTGGGAGACGCCAGGGAACAGTCCTTCACTCGGATGCGCGCGGTAAGTTCCAGAAACTCACGGATGGGATGACTGAATGCTGTCTGTTCTCGCCTTTGATTCTTACTTGTCGAGCTCCTTAATGAGAAAATTGTTGGTTGATATACCGCTATCAAACGAGAAGGTTGTGCAAAGAATAAAAGATCTGAGAACGAGGACATATATTCGGTGACCTATGTGATAACCGTAGGATGAGGGGAGTCATTTAAATACACAAATCAATGCTACATATTTCTTCCGGAGTCATCACGCCATTTTCTTACTTTCGCCTACCACTGCCCTATCCCTTCCGCCACCCTTATCTCCTGACCGCTTTCATACATCATTACATCATACATGCACCCATGACTCCAGTGACCCATCCGACATCCTTCCAGCACATTCCACGAGAGCGATAAGACCTGGGTAGTAGGAATCATAGCCGATAGCCAGCAATGGTGTGATTGCCGGTGGTTAACAACACCTCCCCTCACCGGCACTCCCATTGGAGTCCACCTTGTCAGAATCCATGTCTTCACCAAGGACACTCTGCTGTATCGGGACCGAGTAATCAACCAGACCTAGGGATCGGCGGTGCTTCACAAATGCTGGCTGCGGAAGGGCTTTTGTGAAAACGTCTGCGGTCATATCACTGGTAGGACAATAAGTAAGTATGATCTGTTTGTTCTGTACGTGCTCACGGACAAAGTGGTACTGTATGTCGATATGCTTTGTTCGAGCATGAAACTTGGGGTTTTTGGCCAAGGCCAGAGCACCCTGGTTGTCGACATCAATGTGCTATACAATCTCCGCCTGCCTCTTTGCTCCCAAATCAACCAATATTACTTTTTTTTTTTTTTTTTAAATCTCGATTATTAATTGTTTCTATCGGGGCAAACGCACACCTGTGCTCATCCCACGGTCCTAGGTACAACGGACTTTCTGCCAAGCGTGGGCCACGTAGTCCAAAACCTCCAACTAGAGTCCATCCCGCTATCCCCAAGCTAAAACCCTCTGACCCTGCCCGACAAAGAAACCCTCGCGCGGTACTATGGGTAGAAACTACAAGGAGATGAGAAAGCGGGCCTGTGTAACGGGGGAACCCTATAGAGAGGTGAACTCTAAGGTTGCGACCGCACCAAAACTCAAAGTAGAAGATAAAGATAGAGTAAATAATTCACGAAGAATCAAAACGGTTAAACTTAATATCGTTAAGCTGAAAGCTTC
>Ga0307509_10002227_pt1 | contig 31736 bp, 41 predicted proteins | sample 10_EM_MG_FD_202245 | JGI IMG/M metagenome (GOLD analysis project Ga0307509, IMG submission 202245) | Populus trichocarpa ectomycorrhiza microbial communities from riparian zone in the Pacific Northwest, United States - 10_EM | ecosystem: Host-associated > Plants > Roots > Unclassified | place...
AGGGGTGTTGATTTGGGGTGGTATTGGCGTTAGATGGAGGCTGGGTGGAGGGCGGGAGTTCGGATGGGGGAGGAAAGGGAAGGGGGTTGAATGAAGGAAGAGGTGGGCAGTGGGAGAAGGGTTTTTCTTTCCTTTTCCTGGATGTGTGTGTGGAGGGAAGTGAGTGGGGGGGGGAGAGAAGAGGTGAGGTGAGAAGATGGTAAGGGCAAGCAGGGATAATAGGAGAGTATGGGTTAGCGTGTGGGAGTGGGAGAGTAATGCAAGTTTTCAAGTGTACGTATGTACGAATGCGACGGGAAAGTAATTTTTTCGAGTGGTTGACGCGCAGACTGGACCAGTGGGGAGCCTATCGAGTTAGTTAAAAATGGAGAAGAAAAAAGGAGGCAGGGCAGACTCGAACAAGAAATAGTCGTAGTGATGCAAAAAGAGAGAAAAATTGAGAGAGAGAAAAGATAAAATAAAAATAAAAATAGTGTATGGATGCTTGCTTTACTTTACTTTTCCTCTCCTGTGACAAGATGTGCTGGAGCAGAGTAGTAAGCGGGACAAGGGCATCGGCGGGTGAACGGGAGAGGGTGGGGGGTGGATGGTGTGTGTGTGTGTCTTGAGTAGAGAAATATCGTGGTGACAAGATTTAACAAAAAAAAAAAAAAACCGACGGCTGGTGATGCAAATGCTAAATAATTTGGAGAAGCCGAAAAATGCAGAGAAAGATTGACAAGTATTGCAAGAGGGGATAAGAGACCGCAATTGAGAAAAAGAAAAAGAAAAAGAGCACAACAGTTCAATATCGTACCATCGCTACAAGGGATCTTGACAAGACAAAATAGGTTAAGGCGTTTGGCAAGAAAGGAGCGAGAGCCAGTACAGTAGATAGTTATGCCATATAATTGTAGTATCATAACAAGGGATTTTTTTTTAAAAAAGAGAAGGGACTTGACGACTTACCTCGAGGATGCTTAATTGAATTCGACTGAACTATTCAGAGGAATGACAGGAGCAAGTTTTGTACTGGAAAGAAAAGGGAACAGCTCATTCAATGTTAAGAGTTCGTCTTCTTCCTCTTCTCCTTCTATGGCCCGTTTTGTTGCTCTTCTGTTCTCGGTGGTGGCAACGAGGCAACAGAGGATGGAAGAGGATTAAGGCAGCACTGAAAGGAGACAAGGAGGGTGTCTGAAAAGGGTGTTGGGACTCGACTTTCCTGCGTTGGTTGAACGTGTCGTCGGAAAGGGAAGGGTGGAACTTCAAATGGGGAGAGCACGGCTTTAAGCCGAAAAGGAAGCTTGGAATTGACACTGAGCAGGTTAGTGGCGACAGGGATCTCTTTTGCACTATTCCATGCACGGCCAGTCATTTAATCCCTTGCTGGCACCTCAACCCAAGGCTAGAACCATCTAGGGTAAGGCTGTGCCTAGTGATGGTAATTGTGACAGAGTAATGCTGACAGACTGCCCAGGACGAGCATATTTTCGCATAAAAGAAGAAATGGACACGCCGTCCGAATCAAAATTACGCTAATTTATTTTAAAAAAGGAAACAGAAAATAAAAATAAAAATAAAAATCATAAAATAAGAAGAATCTCGGCACCGGCTATTAAGTCCGAATCAGGAATCCCTCCAGAGGGACAAGCGGCTGTTGGTGCTCACTACTGAAACCGGCTTCTGCGCGAGGGAGGAGGGAGAGAGGAAAAAATCTCACACCAGCTACCGGTGCGTTGTGATTGGGCGAGGAGGGATAGGTCTACCCTGTTTTACACGGGCCACTCTGGTGGGCTGTCGCTTTCTTGTTCTCTGGCTTCTGGGGGCCATAGTGAAGGGGAGCTGCGGGCTGGGTGGCTCCCCTCACGAGCGGCGAATCTCATCGTTTGCAGAAGAAAGAAGGAAAGAGAAAAAAAAAGAGAAGAAGAAATGCGAGGAGGCCACTCTATGGGAGTCCTCGAACCAAGAGAACAGATAGAGCCTGACTGCAGTCAAGTCGCCGCTTTGAAAGGAACGACAGCGCAGCGAGACCGCAAAAATTCATACCGGCAGTGCTGCACTCCCCTGAAAAGTCGAAAAAAAAATCCCATGACATTTCGAGTTTCAACAACCATAAAATCATCAGGAACAAAAACATCCAAAATATCACTGGTTATCTTCCCGCGCGATGCGTTATCTCTTGAACTTTAGCTGCCTCGTCCAGCTCGGCAAACGATTTGCACGGAAATCTGGCCAGACCTGATAAAATTGATTGCTGAACGATACGGTACCAATATCATATTCGGACCGCTTTCGAATTTGTGGCACAAACTTGTTGCAAACAAGATCGAACCACGCTGCAATTCTGCCATCGCCTGGCTTCGTCCTCTTTTTTTTTCTTTTTCTCCTTCTTTTGCCGCTCGTGATTTGCTAGTTTTGCTCCAAAACTTATGGTACGGTACTCGAGTATGGTACCGGTACGCGTGGCGCGCACAAGGAGAATATTTTGTCTCTTTCTCTTCTGTCAGGCACGCGCTGTTTCTAATTTCCCTTACCTGCAAGTACCGGTATCATACAAGTACTGTACAAGAATGGTGGGTGGAGAGAGCGAGAGCGAGGGGGGGGGCACCTGGATAATATGGATAAATACTTGAATGTCTACCGTGCTCGAGCATGCATGAGCACGAGTACTCGAACGCAGTACAGTTGAGCACGCAGTGTGTGGGATGCATGTACTCGAGTATGCAAGATGAAAGTCATGTTGCCAATTAATGGACGGATGGGAAATGTGTATACTCGAGTACAGTATCATGACTACTGCTGCTTGATTTAACTTGTGGAGAGTAAAACGTAAAGCTCGTTGAATTTTAACTCGGAAACTCATACTCGGATTGGTTCACCAAGTGTCACCATTCTTTCCATATCAATAATCCTGGGGGAGGGTGGCTGCCATACTATTCGGAGTCTAGCCACTGCCGCCCAGCGCCTCCCCCCTCAGGGCCAGCCGGGCTATCTCCCAACCAAGTTTCACCCATGTGAGAGCTCTGTCACACAAATAGCTTTTCTCTCCCGACTGTTGCACCCATCGCCCGAACCCCTTCTCCTTCAACTCAGTCAGTCTTTCGAGGGTACTGTCCATCTTCACATTCATTCCTTTCGGTCTTCACCCATCTTTCATTCTTTACTTTCGTTTGGTTTTGTTTTGTTTCTTTCCTTCTCCACACTACCGGAATCATCCTCACGTTTCTCGCGACGCAGGCCGTCAGACTTTCCCCGATCTTTTAACAGACTTTCGACCACACTTCACCCGTTCTCTGCAAGGATTTCTTTTTTTCTCTCTTCCGGACAGGTTCCCCAGACCGTTCTCACCGAACCTTAATTTTGCGGGTTTCGATAGCTCACAAAAGAAGAAGGGAAAAGAAAAAACAAAAACAAACCCGAAAGAAATCGTGGAAAATGGTCAACTCAGTAGTGGCATCCTATGTTGCAACGAGCATCATCTTCTTGGGGACTGGTATTCTGCTCACATCTGTCGCGGCGGTGTGGCAGAAGGAGTTGATGGATGAACCAACGATGGAATCTGTAGCAAGGTACCTTTTGCTGAAGAAGGCCCCCCTGAGTGGTAAGCTTCACCCTCTACCCTTCCAAATGTTAGGGGTGCAAGTACGATGGTCCTAGAGTTTTGTGGCTAACCAGTTCGCCGGATTGATTTTACAGCTGTTATCGCAAATGGAGTTATGGTCATTGCCGCTTTCCTATTCTCTTTACCTACTTTTGCTCTACCGACTTCACGATCATGGCTCAAGGCCCACGGCTGGTTAGTGATGGTGTGCGCACTTTTCACATTGGTATTGGGATTGATGGAATGGATTACAACCCTTACTACCCGGGCAAATCTGGAGACAATTTGGGGTCAGCAGACTCCTGAGATCCAGAGTATGCTTCAACAAAAGGTTTGTTATGCTTTTCGATATTGCAGCGCTTAAAACGGGTTTCATCACAGGGGGGTGCTCGCTTGAACTTCGCATCCTGTGGTTGCTCTGCCTAATTAGGAAAGTCACTGATGATTTACCCGCTGTTATTTATAGTTTAGCTGCTGCGGATACATGAATAGCACTTCGCCCTTGTACGTCGTCGATAGCGTGTGTACGGGTGACATTGTCGCAGCATCGAAGGAAGGTTGTGTTAGCCCTTTTGCAGGCTTTGCTGAGAGATGGATTAATCTTCTCTTCACTGCTCTCTTTGGCATTGTTGGTATGTTTCAATCTTCCTTCCACACCCACTACTATTCTTACGATTTATTTTCGCCAATGTATAATGCTAACCTTTGTGTAATGAAGGGATGGATGCTGTGCTTATACTATGCGCTGCGATGCTCATTCGGTACCGCAAGGAGCAACTGCGATACAGGCTCATCGATCAGAAATGGGGTATGGGTAATATCTAAGGGATTGGGGGGAGGGTGTGGCTTGACGACGGCCGGAGGAAGATGGTCTTTCTATACGAGCGGCGGCATTTGGAACCCCGGGGGCTTTATACAATAGTATGGTCAAAATCGTAGAGCCAGGCTTGCGCTGTGTGCTTTAATCCACCGTTCGATGATGGCGAGTGAACACCGGGAAAGCTCATGGTAACTCTTTGTTCGGATGGTGTATGATCTCTCTCCTTTTCTTTTTAGCCCACATAATACCATGCCATGTCAGGTCAATCAACCAACATGTGTCTGTTTCTACCTGTTAATCAGCGAGCATGTTCCCCCTTCCATCGGGGGGGTTTTTTTCTCTCGTGTTTGAAACATTTATTCCATTCGACTTTCACCCTTTCTACCCTTTGGGACTACCGTACTTCGATTCTTATTTGTACCATATTTTTATCTGTAACTTAAACCTACCAACCCTTTCTTTAGCTTAGACTTTCATTTTTTTCATTTCGTTTTCTTCACGACGTTACTCTTGCCCCGGGGACAGTCTACTGTATGCCATACAGAACACCGGAGATCGTGAGGGAGATGTAGATATCACGCACTTGGGTGCTCGAGCACACACCAAAATCAATGATTGCTTTTCCCCCATGCGAGTTGCAGCTCTTCTAGAAAGTTGCCCTATGGTAAACCTAGTTTGAAGCCCTGACCATGCAAGTGACCAGAACGAGATGGCATGAGCAGACTCGAGGTTGTATCAATGACTATACTCCCAATTGCCTGACGCTTGTAAAAACGACTGCTATTGCATATGAGCAAAATCTTGAGGCTCCGGGCAAGATTTTGCCCATATGCAATAGCAGTCGTTTTTAGAGTAATACACCCGGGCATGGAGATTAGCGATTAGTTGATGCGACAAGCACAACAGAAAATCCATCGAAAGGCCCGCGAAAAAGAAAAAAAAAAGTTGAGCCATGGTCCAACCAAGGAAGTGCAATGTTTGAGACATTTTTGTTTGCGACAGACAATGGCTTGAAAAGCGTTGTTTTCATGGTGTGCTCCATGGAGGTGGGGGGGGGGGGGAGCCTTAGCTTGGTTGGAGCGGTGCTGCGAAGAAGGGCTGGGAGCTTTGACAACGGGTTGTGTCGGTAATGGTTTGAAGGCCCCTGCCCGTCTCACCGTTAAAATGTAATCTCCATAACTTTGTGGTCGAGTATATATACACGGCGGTAAGCATACATACAGGTAAATACTCGTACTCGTACATGATTGCCTAACGTTTGTAAAAACGACTGCTATTGCATAAGGGCAAAATCTTGAGGCTCCTGGCAATTTTTTGCAGCAGCGGTCGTTTTTACAAACGTCAGGCAATTACGAGTGGATACGGTGCTTTGGGGTTGAGGCTGGATTGGGCTAGCTTGCCCGTTAGTGGGGGCGGTAGGTGATCAGTTAACCATGGCTGCTTTTTCTTCTTTTTTCTACTTCGGAGAATTAGGTTGACGGAAGGAGGTGCAAGTGCCGGGGGGGGGATGGTTTCGCATAAGTCAGGTGCTATTTTGCGGGTCGACCTGGATTAACTGTTCGCTGCCGGTAACTTTCGAGTGGGTATGATGTCTGTACGAGTACTTCTATGGGTGGTTTGAGTGCGGTAGGTTGTGAGGCTCAGGATCGTAAATGTTTGGGGAGCTCCTGTAGGCCAGGCTACCGTAAGCAAGCACTGTTTTCTCGCCAAATGCTGGTGCGGGATTGCATATGGGCGTTGGAGGTCTAGACCGAGCCATCTAGTAGTCTCCCATGGAGCCGAAACCTCCTCTAAACCTCAAATGCTCGCCGAGCAATGTATGGGGTAAACGGGGGGGCAAAGACACGGGGAGGAGTGGCCTATCAATCTTTTTGTTTTTTCCCTCCATCCAAGGAAAAGAAAAAGCAACATTTAGACTACCGGTACCGGTACTTGTGTTCATCCTCCACACAGGTCACTTGTACCGGCAGTTCCGAATACCGACTCTAGCCGTTGCCATGCTTGTGATTGTTCCAGCAGCTCGTCTCCATTTCTTTCTTTCAAGTGAAAATCAAGGTTACAAGTTAGGCTCGGGAGAAACCGCGTGTGCTGGCTGGGAGGCCAAAGCCGAGGTCCGGTGGTGACGCATGTGCTGATATGATATCGACTCGTTGATCGGTGCCGAAAACGTCATGGTGATTGTTGTTAAGCTTTTGATGCTTAGGTTTTGATGCTCAGGTATACTTGCACGGCGGAATTGAGGCCAGAGATTTTATGTGGGGATTCGAGCCTTGAGTGTCCGGCTTCAGCTCGGCTGCGCGAGCACTCATCTACAGAATTGAAGCGTTATGGTCCACAGTGCTCGTATAAGCCATTGGGGGAACTGGTGAGAGAGCTTAGAGGGTTTAATGAGTTTGGTATGATAAATGAGTAGGGATGGACCTTTAGTTCTCGAATGTCATACCCTCGGAGCTGGGGATGGGGTTTGGCCGAGGGTAGAGGCGTGGTTGTGGAGTGAGTGAGTAGATAGGATACTAGTAGGGGAGTGGGGGGAAGGAGGGTTTGCTAGGGGATGGAAGGGGGACCTAGCTAAGAAATAGTTCAACTGGTTATCTATCATGTGTTAGGCATTAATGCATCTGCCCGTTTGCCCAAGCTCGTGAAAAATAAAGACATCACTCCCTTCAGTCCTTTATCACGAGCTTCCCTTCTCCTCTCTTCCGACTATTCTTTCCCCCTCCATCTCTACCCCGTGAAGTACTCCATAGTCTCTTGGATGAGCAGAGCTGCGGTCGTCTCTCTTCCGTACACCCTTCTCACAGAAATCACAACAAGCAAATCTATCGTACGCAATCATCGGAGCAAATATGGCTGCTACCGAAGACCTTATCAAGGACACCCAAGTTCTTGGCCGTGTACAAGACCCTCACCGAAAGATCCTTACGAAAGAATGCCGCGCGTTCCTAGCTACTCTTCATAGAACCTTCAATGTTACTCGAAAGCAGCTCCTTCACAGACGTGTGCTCCGTCAAGCCGAGATTGACAAGGGAGTCCTCCCTGATTTTCTACCAGAGACGAAGCACATTCGTGACAATGATACTTGGCGCGGAGCTGATCCTGCACCTGGCTTGGTGGATCGCAGGGTGGAGATTACGGGGCCAATTGATAGGAAGATGGTTGTCAATGCTTTGAATGCGGACGTTTGGACTTATATGGCTGATTTTGAAGGTATGGGATCTGAAGTGCTAGGGGAGAGGATAGGAGAGTGTGACTTAGTCATCAGTGGTGGAACAATTATGGGAAATGGTGCTAATATCTCCGTCATAGATTCTAACTCGCCAACATGGGATAACGTGATCACCGGACAAGTCAACTTGTATGACGCTATCCGCCGACAGGTTGACTTTAAACTCAATGGGAAGGATTATAAGCTCCGCACTGACCGTGCCTTGCCAACCCTGATCGTTCGGTATATTCCCACTCCCTCCCCCGCCACCGTCACCAGCCTGCTCTGATGAATATTATGACTAATGCGCCTTAGTCCTCGCGGCTGGCATCTTGACGAGAAGCACTTTGTCGTCGATGGAGAGCCAATCTCCGGCGCTCTCTTCGACTTTGGGTGCTACTTTTTCCACAACGCCAAGCAATTGATCCAGAACGGCCATGGGCCCTACTTCTACCTGCCGAAGATGGAATCGCATCTTGAGGCCAGATTATGGAACGATGTTTTCAACCTTTCTCAGGATACCATTAGAATCCCAAGGGGCACTATTCGTGGCACCGTATTGATTGAGACTATCCTGGCTGTTTTCGAAATGGACGAGGTGGGTGAAGCGATTTTCTATAAAGGTTGTGAGCAATTGCTGATGGGGTGATAGATCATCTATGAGTTACGGCAGCACAGCTCCGGTCTCAACTGCGGCCGTTGGGATTACATCTTTAGTGTGATCAAGAAGTTCAGGAATAACCCGCAGTTCGTGCTCCCGGACAGAAGCGCCGTTACCATGACTGTGCCATTTATGGACGCGTATGTCAAGTTGTTGATTAAGACATGTCATCGAAGAGGTGTTCATGCCATGGGAGGGATGGCTGCACAAATTCCTATCAAGGATAATGAAGAGGCCAACAAGAAGGCCATGGCTGGTGTCTATGCTGATAAGCTGCGAGAGGTTAGGGCCGGTCATGAGTATGTTTCCTCTGCCCGACTCTCCTGAAGGAGCTTTACTAACCGGCTTTATAGTGGAACTTGGTATGCTTGGATCCCCGAGTGATCAGAGTTAATTATATAGCGAAGAGATATCGCTCCTATCAAAATAGCTATAGCTATATGGCGCACAAAGGTTTACGGATTGGATACTAACCAACAGAGTGAATAGGGTCGCTCACCCAGCCCTCGCAAAGATCGCATCTGAGGTCTTCAACCAGCACATGCCAACCCCCAACCAAATCTTCAAGCGTAGGGAGGATGTCTCTGTAACAGCGATGGACCTTCTCAACATGAACATGCCAGGCACAATCACCGAGGATGGCATCCGTAAGAACCTGGATATCGGCGTCGGGTACATGGAAGGCTGGCTCCGTGCCGTCGGCTGCGTGCCAATAAACTATCTAATGGAGGACGCCGCAACCGCTGAGGTCTCCCGCTCTCAAGTACGCTCAACACACTCCCCCTCTCCGCTTTCTCCGTGGCCATAGACTAACATACCTTACAGCTCTGGCAGTGGGCCAAGCACGGCGCGAGCACCGTCGATGGCAAAAAGGTCACCAAGGAACTGAACCTCCAACTCCTCAAGGAGGCCACGGAGAAGCTCTCGAGTAAAGCCCCCGCTGGGAACAAGTACCACCTGGCAGCGCGCTACTTCGCGACCCAGATCACCGGGGAGGACTATGCAGATTTCCTTACCACCCTATTGTATAACGAGATTGTAACGGTGGGTGGTGCTGTTGCGAAACTTTGATTGCCTCATTCCTTCCTGCTCCTGCTTCATTTGAAGTCGAAGGGTGTTTGTGGGGTTGGTTGGGTGGGGTATTTGTACGGCTTGGGAAAAATAGGAGCATCATAAGTTGGGGGGAATTAGATTGATTCTGGGTCGGGGCCGGGGTCTTGCTTGTGCTGGGTGAATTTTTTTCCCTTTCTTTTCTTCCGAGGTCTGGTTTTTAGCAGGCCTATGGCTCTTATTCTGTTCGGTGCTTTGATGGACGAATTTTGGTGGGGGTGGGCTTTTTTATAACGTAATTGGGTTCCTGTTGGCTTGGGGGAAAGGCTTTGAAGAAGGGGTACCAGTGTAGCGTAGGGCATGGAGTAGGGTAGTTAAGTGAGGCGGGTTGCCCATTTGGGAGACAGTAAAAACTATGTCACAAGGTGGCTTGGCGTGAAGGCTTTTCATATGATATAAAAAGCTTTCTTTCATGTATTCTAGTTTGAACAAGCTCAACTACACCTTCAACATCGGTTTGGATCATGTCAACATATATCTAAATTGGCTTTAGCTTCACCCCCTTTTATTCTTCTCTTGTCTACTGCATTACACCTGATCAAGTATATTTGATTCCTCTTTCACACCTGTTTAGTATATCAAGTCAGTCACTAAGCTAACATTTATACCAAAAAATAGGCCAGACTAAACATCATTCAAGTTCAACTAAGGAAAGACAATCTTTGATTCCCACACTGGCAAGTGAGTTGGCTTATATTAACTCTGTTTTGTTATTTTTTTTTATTTTTTTACATCTTCTTGGACTGTATTTGAATGGGTTAATTATACCAAAGTTGTAGTTGCTCTCTGCAATCTTGGTACTATTATACAGTAGCAGTTTGTTTTACAAATATTACTATATTGCAAGTATAAACACCAACCAGAAAAAAAAAGGGTTGCTTTTTCCACCTCTCTTCTAATAATATTATCACATTTTTCATTTCTCTTCTAACAAACTTATCACCTTTATTACCTATCTTTCAATAACTTTATTAACTTCTCAATCTCTCAGCTAACAATCATATCTTTCAAGCCTACTATCTACCTTACACTATCCACCTTACACTGGCAGGTACTAGTTCTCGCTTCATAACTAACAGCATTTATATCTATATGGGGACCACTTACTACAAATTTCAGATTCTCCAAATAAAATATTGATGAACTTATAATCTGAATATACTTTACTGACCTGTTTGCTTAGCAAAAGCAAATTGATTAAGTATTATTATTCTACTTGATAGAAACAAACCATGTTAAGACTTGCGCCTTCGAGTTTGTTACTTGGGAAAAGTACATTGAGCTCAATACTTAATTAACTGACTCTATTTCTGAAATAAATATTCAGAGCAAATCTCGCACAATCAAGCATATCTTCGTTACATGCACTTTTGTTATACCTATACTACTCATGAACTCATTCATAGCTATTTTGAAATGAAAAAGGTATAATCTGATTCCAAATTACTATATTAGTTTGAATAAGAGCATCAGGTCTTAAAACTCTTACTAAAATCTATTAGAATGTTGATAAGTCTGATAACTCTATCAATTCAGTTGTTTTGACGATAGGGGAAAATAGTTGGTAATAAGAGTTGTCTCGGATTGGCCTGTCTGGAATTGGCATAACGAGCTCAAACAATATCTTAGCAGATGCTGGAAGGTACCGGCTTAGCGCATTTAACAAATAGGGAACGGGGTGCCAACAGTCTTGGAAGGCAGGCAAAATGAGTAGAAAAGGGGGTTGAAGAGATGAAAACTGAGAATGAAGGAGATAGGAGGAAAAATTATCTTGAGACTAACTCATGGTTACATGAGAGAACTTTGCAGAACTAAATACCAAACTACCTTACATCATGAAGGATGAATTCTAAATTTATCCTTCACTGTGTTGAAGTAAGGAAACTGTTGTTGGTTGTTTCGGGGGAATGAAGACCAATGTTGACAGCAGGTGCAATCAATCTGAAACAGGTTTCAGTAATACATTCACGCTATTAAAAGGAGATTTGGAGACTGGTTCCAAAACATTCAAAACTAGTTTGATAGAGTCGAAGGTAGGTTTGATGAGCTCGCAGACAAGATTGATACTCTGGGAGAAACTATCAAAAATCAATTAAGGAATACTACACAAACTAAATGAATACTATACTGGTCTTCATTGGATACTATGATATGTTCTGAATTTTGAACTCAGGGAGGATTACTAATTGATAATAAAAAGATACAAAACGTGAAAGGAATGTTTTTCATCACAGTCTGAATCTTAATTATATCAGTATAATTTAAATATTCTATATGATTTGTTGTATATTTCTAACATTTAGCAGATTGTTGCAATCTTAGGGAAACTAGGATATGATATCTATTTCGAGAACAGGTTGGGTAACAGACTAAATAGATAGTTTTGACAATATGTAAGGGTTTTTTTCATGGAAATTAGGATGAATTCTGCTAGTAAAAGTAAAATATCTTTCTTTCTTTATCTCTTCATAGTATATGAGCTTGTTTTTGACTTTGAGCCAGTAGTTAGAGGAATGTTTTTCTATTTCACTCTTAGTATGTGGATATGATACTTTATAATTGAAAGAAGGGAAAATGTGGATTTATTAAATTTCCTCTCTGAGTTTCTTTTTGTAGTGTTAAACAGGATAGTAGCTAAATGTTATACCTTATGTTAGCTATAATTTATGACATTTATGAATAGTCTTCCGGCTATATCTACTTATATTGTGATTACTGGTATCACGTTGGCCTTGATAGATCTTGCTTCTTCTTGTCTGATAGCCATAACATCTCACATGATAACCTGGACAATAAAAAACTAGTGGTAACCAAGGCCAGCTATTACTACTACAATACTATATAGATAATAATTACTGAGTTGGGTTTTCTCCTATCACTCTAATTGAACCTAGATTAACTTGAACATCCTGTATGTACTGCTTGCTTCCTGTGATATCTCATGACTTCTACTATTTATTAACTTATCAATTACTTCAAGTATAATAGTCATGAATATGAATACTACTACACAGCATATCTGATAATACCTCAGTGAACATTCAAGTTGATATATAGTAGATCCTTCTCTACCTGTCTGCCTGCCTACTTAAGTTACTCTTCATGCTACAGCTGAATCTCAAAACTTGGGTTATAGTGCTAATATTACTTGCACTCACTTCTGAGAGCTTAGAAGAAGAACTGACTGAAAGGTGAAGGGAATGTTCCATAAATAAGTTTGCTGCCATACTCCATATTGAGTTCCAGGTAGTTGTGAAATACACTGAGAGTGATTGTGGTACAATGCAGTGCAATTGGTTTGGAAGATGCTGGTAGAGGAAGGGTTGTATTTTGATAGAGATGCTCAGTTTGCTTTGCAGGTGGAGGTGGAGGTGGGACTCGGAGATAGTTTTCAACTTCCAGAACAGCAGGTAATAGAGGTGGGCTGGACTACAGTAGATGTAAAGTCTAAATTGTGGTGATTGAGTACTATACCCGCTTGTGTTACATTATAACCTGCGCGGAAGGCCCGCATATGCATGGTAATAGCAATGGTCGTGGTGGTGTATAACATGCTAGTACACTATCCTGGATAATCGCTTCCATATTTCTGGTGCGAATGCGCTCCTTCGTATTTCCATATTGTGTTTGGCTCTGCATTACTTACTCACCATCTACTGCTGTGCCCTAGATACCCTCCCTTCCTCCCAACCTTACAGCAGTACCCGGCCTTGGTATAGTTGAGCGCTTGTTCCGAGAAATCCATGGTTCAGCATACTTTTTGCTTTTCTTCCTGTTTTTTTACCTTTCGTGGGGTTGATTTATTTGTCGGTAGCGTGTGACTTGGGTGCTAGATGGGGGGTGTTTGCGACTGGCTCTAGTGGGGGTACGGTGCTGTTTGAGTGAGTGAGTGAGTGAGTGGCGGACTAGATTTATATTGGGGGGTTAGTGGTTTTGTGGTTAAGTGGGCTGAGGCACCCATCAGGAGAGAAGGGTTGGTCATTTTTATATTTATATTTTTGAAGTGCCAGGGATGTCGAGATGCTGGGGAGCAGAGTTTCGATATATGGGCGATAGGGAGGGGGCGGGGGAGTGCAAATCCTCATGGCCATAGAGTGGCTTGCCCGTAAATGTTGGGCGCATCGTGCAGTGGTTCTAGGCTTCCAAAATACTCTAGTTGACTGCCTACTGCCGATTTAAGGAAAGAATTGGGGTGGGAGAGGTTACACACTTCACCTCTATGGCTTCCGGTACTGTGCTGAACCTCATGACCCTATCGAACAATGAAAAGAATCGATAATTGTACGAGCATAGGCGTAGTGATATCGCCAATCTAGGTGGGAAAAAAAAGAGAAAGAAAGAATATACAGAGAAACCTCCCCACAAACCTCCCATACGTATACGCAACCTGGGTGGGAATGCCTCAACCTATTTCCCACTCAATTGCTCCTCCAAAATCTCCTGCCTCTGCCTCTCCAACTCATCCCTAATCCTCTTCCTCTCAGCCCTCTCCGCAATCCTCTGCTTCTTCTCTTCCTCCGCGGCGACCACCCAGATCGGCTTATCGCTCTTGGAGTACTCGCGTAGTTTCTCCATAAACTCGTTGTTCCTTCTCTCCCGCTCTTCGCGCATTTCTAGAGTTTTCCTTTGGAGTTCTGGGTTGTAGCGCTGGCGGGGTCGTCAGTAGGTGGTGCGAGAGGAAGGAAGGGTATCATATTATATACTTTGAAGAGTTCGTCCGGGTCGGGGGTTACGTAGCGCACTAAGGCGGGACCACCGATGCAGCAGACTGCACCCCTGATTGGTGTTAGCTTCGCGCGCTTCAGGGTTCCCTGTGTTCGTTCAATTGGAGGTGGGGAAACTTACGCTACGAACATCTTGACATATGCTGCCGCGCGCATTTTTTATACCTACATATATATTTTCGTCACAGTATTTGCCGCAGTCTTCGTTCCTTGGTTTCGTTTCCTCGTTGGTCAGTCGGGGTGTGTGTGTTTCGTTTACCGGTAGTTGTCTGGCGGGGTCTAAGGGTAGCGGAGGAAGGGATGAATGAACGGATGGAGGGGCCAAGAGGATCGTGGGTCACCTTTGACGTTGAAAAGGGCCTTGGAATAAATTTGATACGCCACAACGCCACAGAGGATAACGACTGGCGGTGGCTAGTGAAGTGCTTATCGCTCTTGTCAAATGGATTTTTGTGTGGGGAAGCGAGAGCTGAAAACAGTATGTATCATACCAGCACAGCAGTTCAATTAGGCGCTCGGCTGGATAGGGAGTGTGGAGTGTGATCATTTTTGATTGACGCATCCTTTTCCATTTCCACATGCTTGAGTCGCAGCCTATTATCTTTAAACCTTTGCAAATTATTCCTCATATTCGTAGGGTCGATGCCCTTGGTATTGGATAATGTGCGGTCGAGTGCCGGTGGCCTGCCCTCCCTGTGGAGGAACAAGAGGAATACCGATAGCCTACTGCACTGGCACTGGTGCTGTAGAGCTCTTTCTAGGTTACAGTAGAGGAATGTATTGGTCCTGCTGCGTCGAGTTGTTGTTGGAGGTTGTTACCCTATTGACAGTGCCGGCGCCACGCCTGCCGCGATGACCGGTGCTAGGTCAAGGGGTAGAGAGCTGGTAAGAATAGAACGTTGCTGCTCACAGCACGATATCATACAGGTTGAGGAGCACGAGGAACAGTGCGAGTGGAGAAAGCGCAGGGTAGAGAGTATGATACTGTACCTGCACCACCGGTATGTCGGCGTGCTGTATTGTATTCTCCCAGTTGTCCCGATTGATCATTTCTTTCTCTGGGCTTCTCTCCCTCCTTATTATAGGTTTCTATTAACGACCTACCTCACCGCGCTCGCCCGTACCGTGCCCAAGCCCCTGGAGCAGTACTGATCAGCGGGCACGGAGCATAGGACGGGCCTTTTGGATGCGCGGTGTGGAGTGGAAGAGGAGGTCAAGAAGGCGCTGTTAGCCCCTTCCCCTCTCTTTTCTATGACCAGTAATTGACGAGCTCATTGGTTGGCTAGCCTCGTACCGTAACTCCCCTCCCCTCATGCAAGGCACCCTACTTTAAAAGGGAACTGAGGAGAAGACCACAAGGAGAAAGAGGAAGGGAACGGACCCGACATAGAGAATCAGGTACCGCTTGCTAACATTTACTTATCCACTCTAACCGAGACCTGGCTTGTCCCGGAGAGGAGGGGGAGAGGTTTGGCAGCGGAAAACGCAGAAAAACCCTCACAACGTCCTGTCAATCAAGATTGCGGTTTACCCAGAAAAAAAAAGAACAAGAAAAACCACTAACCGCTGAAATTTACCTTTCCTTTGAAAGTTCGGCTTCGGCTCATCCACTATCCACTTTGGTTTTTTCTTTTTACATTGGTCCCCTCGTCCGGTTCTTCCCTTTGGAGTCGTATCTGCGCGTCCGACTCACTGGCTGGCTTTACTTGTGCTCGAGTGCCGGTGCCATTTCCCTCGCTAGTGATTGAGGGGCGGGGGTAAGAAAGGACCTTGTTGATTCATCCGTCCATCGTGACGTGAACATACTCTACAATAGGCCTCACGAAGCATACATAACTGGACAGGGGAGGAGAAAAACGAAAAGGGAGAGAAAAAAAGAAAAAGAAAAAGAAAAGAAAAAATAATAATCGCAACGGGTACAGAGAAATAGAATTTTGAATTGGCGAGTAGCATACCTTCCTTTTTACTTTCCAGCAGTTGCTTTACTTTAACGACGGCGACCACGACGACAAGGCTGCGCCGCTACTTAATACGGGACTTGTGGAGAATTTGACGAAGCGCGGAATGGCGTATGAAGGACAGTATCCGCCGCAGAGGGGGTACCCGGGGGATTATTATGAAGGTCAAGGTCAACAATATGCACAACCGCACGGTGGTCGAGGACAGCCACCTCCTCAACCGGGTTTGAATAGATACGCGAGCCAACCTGGGATGAGTTTAGCTTATAGGCGGGGAGGGAGTGAGAGAGGTGAGATTTTGGCTTTTGGCTCCGTATTGGATGGACTGTTTCTGGGTGTGCGCTATTCTTACCCCTACCTGTGCTTTAGAACGTCCGCCTCCATCGCCAGGTATGATTTCCAATTCGGATAGTCCTTTCCCATCCTTCGGAGGAGGATCGATGAGGCGTCGCGACCCAGTACCACCCGGAACTCTACCTATAGACGAGTCGATGCTTGCAATGAACTTGAACAACGATGGCCCTCCACCGCCTCAAATGCGACAGCGCGGCCCTCCTCCACCTGGACGTGGGGGAGCGATGCCTAGGTCGCAGACTACGTCGGATAGAATGGGTAGGGGAAGACCATCCCCTAGCTATCAGGGAGGGGGAGGGCTAGATTATCGCGGACCCCTGCCCCTGGGCATGAGGGGGCCTCCGCCTGGAATGAGAGGGCCACCACCTGTGCATCAGAGAATGCCTCCTCCCCGCGGGAACATGCCGATGCCGATGGCAAGTAGAGGACCTCCACCTGGCGAAGACCGTTACGACCAGGGATGGACCGAGGCGTATCCATCACAAAATGCGCATTATGAGGAAGCGCCACCTCAGGACCCTGCCTTTGGGCCACCACAAAGGAGTATGACCATGCCTGCGAATACACAGCGCCCACTCCCACAGCACGTGCTACCCCAAGCGGAGCCACAGTATACAGCGTATAACCCCCAACGACATGCGGCTGCAGTGAACTTTTCGAGTCCTCGCGCGTATCCTCCACGGCCGGCGTACGAGGAATATCCGCCGCAGAGGCCAAATGATTCTCATAATAGGGAGAGTCTTGGTCCGATATTGGATTCCTATTATGACGCTGATTATACCGGGGAGAGTTATGGTCAGCAGTATCAAGCAAACGCATATCATGAGGAACCAGCGCAATACGAGAGGAATGGCACCTCCTTCGAGTATCAAAGACCAGCCTATCAAGATGGTTATACGGATGAGCCTCAGGGTTTCGCTCAACAGGCCTATCGTAGTAGATCGCAGCCTGATTTGCGTGGAGAGTCTAGAGCAGCGACTGGACCTCCGCCACCCCTGCCTAATGGCTATAGCGAGGCCAATGGAAACCCACACAATCCTGGGTCGTATGACGGCGCTGTTGAGATGCCGGGAGATACGCCCGAGGATTCTCCACCAGTGCTGACAGCGAATGGGTTCCCCCCTCCGCCTCCTCAATCCAATATCCCAATGGCTCTAAGGGTTGGATCACCTGCGCCATCACAGCAAATGCGAGGGCCATCACCTCCAAAGCGGATGTCACCACCGCGGAACCAGTATCCTCCAAGGACCCAGTCTGCGCAGTCGGGCGCGACGGGCGACTCACTTCCTCACCACCCCGCACCGCCTCCTAACGTGATTTCGGATACGGCTGGTCCTAGGTACAGTGGGGATTTCCTCCCAGCTCACCCTCCGCCGGTTCGTCCGGGGCTGATGCAGGATCAGCCTACGGGGTGGAACAATCATCCTCCACCCGTACGGCAGTATTCACCCGACCGTGGCAGCACCATATCACGGCAGTCCATTCAACAACCAGGTCCTATTACTGCGCTTGAGTTGAACCGGCTGCACCAGAACGCCAAGGCCAATCCGGGGGACCCGAAGCTTCAATTGATGCTTGCGAAGAAGATGGTCGAGGCGGCTTCAGCGCTTGCAGACGAGGGCGGCCGGGCGGATGCTAGGACAGCCAAGAAGAATAGGGAGAATTACATATTCGACGCACACAAGATTGTCAAGAAGTTGTGCAATTCGGTTGGTGTATTGAGCCTAATTGTTTTGGTACCTGACTGACTAGATGTTTGAAGTCGCACCCATACCCCGACGCGATGTTCTACCTAGCAGAATGCTACTGGGAGGGCTTGCTCGGATTGCAGGTTGACCACGAGCGCGCATTCAACTTGTATCAATCCGCGGCAAAGCTAAATCATGGACCATCGGCTTATCGCACTGCTGGTATGACATACCATTATTAATGACATGTGGTGCCAGGGCATGGGCTAATAGTGATCGGTCTAGTTTGCTGCGAGCTCGGAGCAGGAGTTCGGAAAGACCCACTCAAGTCAATTACATGGTACAAGAAGGCAGCCGCGCTAGGGGATACCGCCGCCATGTACAAGCTTGGCATGATTCAGTTGAAGGGACTGCTAGGCCAGACCAAGAACCCACGGGATGCCATCAACTGGCTCAAGAGGGCTGCTGATCAAGCGGATGAGAACAATCCCCATGCTCTCCATCAGCTTGTGAGTCCTCTCTGATCCAAACACTTCAATACTAAACTAACACCTCCACAGGGCTTAATCTATGAATCTGAATCCAATGATAACATCATCCCCGACATCTCCTACTCCCGTGAACTCTTTATGAAAGCTGCAGAGCTCAATTACCCCCCCTCGCAATTCCGCGTCGGCTGTGCCTTCGAATATGGCACCATGGGCTGCCCGATCGATCCCCACCAGAGCATATCCTGGTATAGCCGCGCAGCAATGCAGAACGAAGAAGAGAGTGCGCTCGCCCTGAGCGGGTGGTACCTCACTGGCGCCGACGGCGTAATCCTGCAGTCCGACACCGAGGCGTACCTATGGGCGCGCAAAGCAGCGGAGAAGGGCCTGGGAAACGCGGAGTACGCTCTCGGCTACTACACCGAAGTCGGTATCGGTGTGGTGGCGAGCTTGGATGAGGCCAAGAGGTGGTATTATAAAGCTGCTAGTAGGTTATCCCCTTCCTCACCGCCAATGTTTTTTTCTTTCTGCTAGAGGTGGGCGGGCGGTTGATTGACTGATGGGGATAATAGGCCAAAACCACGAAAAAGCCCGCCAACGCCTGAACGAGCTCAAGAAGGGCGGCGCAGCAGTGCAGAAGTCCCGGGAAAGGCTGTCCAGGTCGCATGTTAAGAATAAGGAAAATGGGGAGTGCATTATTACGTAGATTGCCTCATCCCTGCCTATCCTTGCCAATCGCAGTTGTTAGCAATGCCGTCCTTGTCGGGGCGGGGCAGAGTCGGTTTGATTGGTTTTGTTTGGGAAATTTACAATTCTCTTCATATCTCCTATTATTTTGGGCTTTTTTCCTTTCCCCCCTTCTTCCCTCCGTTGGATGGGTTGTCATACTGTATTGGGAGTATAGTAGGCTAGGTTTGGTGATTATTTGCTGCAGGCGGTTCGGTGGGTGGATAGGTTGAGTTAATGTATGAGTATTGAAGGAGGGGTTGGGGTGTGATGCATGAGGTGAGATAAAGCGTGTCAATGAGAGAAAATTTTTATTTGTTTGTGTATCCGAAAAAAACAAAGGTTATGATACAGCAAAGTAAACCTTGAAAACAGAAACAAGAGAAGCGTAATCAAGAGATGGCGTATCCTCTACCTATGCGAGTGATTTTCCATGCAACCATTTATACTTATCCCCGCCGCCGGTCCCTAGAATGTACAGGAGAAAGTAAAGCATGATATATGAACAAGGCATCCACAAGAACATCCCTAAAATGTGCAAGAAGGTACAGCAAAGCAAAGCAATCAGAACCTTTCCCCCCTCTTGACTCCCGGTTATAGCTTCAACCCGCCAACAATCTCCCCAACCCTCCCCAACAGCCCGGCGGGCGGGCACCCTCTCTCCAACAAAAATTCCAATCCGGCGCCCCTCCCATTCTCCCCCGCCTCAAGGGCTTTCTCCCAAACACCCCGCCCACCCAATCCGACCCCGCCCTTCTCAACCAGGGCCTCCATCCCCTCCACCCACCCCTGCTCAATCGCTAACCCCAGACATTCCTCATCGGGCTTCACCCCCGCCTCCTTCAGTAAAGCCTTGACAAACTTCAAGTCCGCCTCCTGTATGCCCTCCCTGAGCACAGCGGTCCACTCGTCCGAGTCCTCCACCGACAAGGCTGCCCCGCGGGAGAGTAGTAAGTGCAGCACCTCAATGGAATACCGGTGCGGGGAGAGGAATGTGTCAGGTGCGAATTTTAGCGTGGATTGGTACCGCCTCTCGTGGTCGCGCAGGAATCGAGCGGTGAAGAAGCGACGGAGGAGGAGTTCCGGGGGAATGTGTAAGCCATAGTGTATCCGGATGTACTCGTGCTTTAGGATCGGGGCGGAGAGGGAGCGTGTGAGGTGGAGAGTTGTTGCGGGGAGTTGCGGGTTCTTGCTGAAGAGAAAGATGCGCTGGAGGAGTTCTGCTGGGAGGGTTTGTAGGGTTGGGGGATTGCGGGTTAATGGTGGGGGTGATGGGGATATGGAGGGGTTTGGCGAGGGGGTTGCTGATAACGATGAACTGGAGTAGGAGGAGGAGGAACGGGACGAGAGTGTTTTTCGAATTTTTTGAGGGCGGGGTGAAGGAGGGCGGTTGTTGTGACGTTTTCCGAACGTTCTGTTCAACCTGGTTGAGGAGCGGCCAGGGTTTACGAAACCCATTTTTTTTGGCTTTGCTTTTTTTCTTCTTCCGCTTTTAAATTTCTCGGTTATAGAATATCGGTGGAAGGTTCATTGGTCGTGTGTTTGTCGTTCATTCGTTAATTATGATATGAGGAGGGGAATTGAAGAGGTGAACAGACTGAATTGGACGAAAAACGAAGGTTTGAGGTTCCCCTTCAATTCCTCCTGTGGTATGATAGCAAACAAAAGAAAGGGCAGCCTTTGTTTCTGGCTGTCGTTGTGGTCGTAAAGGGAGAAAAAGTAAAGGTGGAAATCGGAAGTCAAGAACTTGATATCTTCGTCAAAATTCTTAGTGCGCCAAGCTAGATCTAAGATCACTTCGGTAAGATGAGATTGGGTCAGGAGCCAGCCCTAACTAAGTTAATGTGGGGAAGGCGAAGGAAGACCCAAACCCGACGGGAAAGGAAGGTGGTGGGATTTCGGGGTTCACACACACTCGCTCAACTGGCGCTCACGGATTCAACGAATGCTGTGCATTGTTACCATGGTCGATGAGCGGTAAGGCGCTGCACGACATTCTCCTGATTCGCTTGAGTGTCCGATTGGTTGCTGTGTGTAAACTAAAGACCACGGTTGTTATTTCTACTATTTGGGTATGGTGGGTTGGGTTCGGACGCAAGTCAACGATAGAGATAACTTACAGTATGTGTGTTCCATGTAGGGAATAGGTGAGCTCAATTGGTTAACTTCTGTGACTTTGGTGATACGGTGCACGGTATGTTATGGTATGCCTACTCCTGTTTGAGTGACCCCTAGTATCCCTTCTTTCCCTCCCTCCCTCTTTCCATTCTTTCCTTCCTCCACTTCCTCCCTTTCCCACCACGGCCCATTTCAACCATGGCACCAAAACTCGCCCTCGCTCCCGTTGCCCGAGAGGCTTTTACCGCTCCGCTCCTTGAACAAATCATCGAGGACGGACTATCCTTTATAACTTCTCTTTTAAGCACTACTTCAGACATAAAATGGACCTCCCTAAAAACGGATACCCATCTGAGCACCTACCGAACCCACCACGACAACGATACCTGGATCGCACGGGTGATAAAGTTTGATGTGGACTACGACCTTATCCACCGCGCCATGATCGATGAGCGGATCCTTGCCGAGAGCGAGTGGCTGGACGGGCCAAAGGATACGAACGAAGAAATGGCAATGCAAGAGTTTGAAGGGAAGATATTGGTTAGGGGTTTGTCTTACCATTCCTCCCCCAACCTGCCTGATTACTAGTTCCTCTGGCTGATTCTGGTCGCGGGATGGAAGATGTACGTAGGTTCTTGCACATTCAGGCGTTTGCCGGTCGAGAATTCCTCGCGAGTGTGATCTCGAAGGACTTGCCTGAGAAGGACGGACGGAGGTCTTCTGTAGTCATCTCTTTGCCGATTGAGGGCGAGATGGTGTCAAAGTCGGATGTTCGTGGGAAGTACGTATCGGTTGAATATATACATGAGTTGGAGGATGGGGAGGTGGGGATTCTCACGGGGGTGTGCGTAAGTGGTGTCCTATCTACTGCTGTTGGAGAGCGTTGTCCTAACGGACAGCAGAGTGACGCCGGAGGGAGCATTCCCCGATGGGTTCAAAACATGGCCATGCCCGGACAGATATTCAACGATGGCAAGAAGTTCGTCGAGTATGTCCGGAAGCAGCCGGTTGCAAACGAGATCATCAACGGAATCGTAGAGGAGAAGAAGGAGTGAGTGAGTGAGTGGATGTACAACTCTATAGATATCATGGATTATCTTTCAACTTGGGGGTGTAATTTAGAGGCTAGAAGTATTGTGTACTTTCTGCTTAGATGACATATGCTGTGGCTGGATTCCTTATGGGGTTTGAGCTTGGGAGTTAATGAAATCACATGCTACGCTGTGCTTGCACTGGAGCGCAGTAGAGTACTGTATATTTGTTGGATGATGGTGGTGGTGTAGAAATAAGCTGAGGGGTGGTCTGCATGAATGTTGACTGCATGCCCTCAAAGTTGTGCTTCATTTCTCTTAGCTGTGCGGATGTGGCTTGACTAGCGATCACCGATGGCATCGGGTTGCCCCACTAAAACCACCCGTTCTCCCCCCACCTTCAACGCCAGAAATTCTTTCCATTACACTCTACCGGAATCACCTACAGCCATGTCTGCCAACGCAATGATCCGCTCGAGAACTCTTCGTACGGTGGTCAATGCGGTGCAAAAACTGTACCTGCTCCCGCCTCCACAATTGCTCACCAGAGAACACCACTATTGACACCTACAGCTACCCACAAGCACTCGCAGACAAAACCTGGGATAACACAGGCCGTGAGTCCTATCACCTTTCTGCGATAATGCGATACTAAGACTGACAATATACTAGTCCTCCTCGAAGCCCCAGACCGATCCGACCGCCCCTCTCCCCAAACCCACAGAGTCCTCCTAACAATCGACCTCACGAGAGCCGTAGCAGACGAAGCAATCTCACTAAAGTCTTCTGTGATAGTAGCCTACCGTCTTACCCCCTTCCACTACGTACCACCTACCTTGGCTCTACTAATGCGGTTCAATATAGACCCGATAATCTTCCGCCCTTTAAAGTCGCTCACACTAGCCAATACACAACAGGAAAGCCTCCTGAAGCTGGCACAAGAAGGTGTCAGCGTGTACTCTCCGCATACGGCTGTTGATGCTGCAATCGGGGGGGTTAACGATTGGCTGGCGGACGGGATTTCTGGCGGGAGGGGCGAGGAGAATGAGAGGGTGGTCATTGAAAGGGTCAACGACGTTCCGGGTTTGTTTGATTGACTACCTAAAGTGGAGATGGGATCGAGGGGTAGGGAGAGGGCTAATTGGGAGTGGGGGGACGATAGGATACGAAGGCTCGGGAATGGGCCGCATAATAACGCTCAAGGAGCCAAAAGAGTTTCAGGAGCTCGTGGACAGAGTGAAGGTGTTTTTGGGATTGAAGTATGGTTTGTTTTCACCCGCCTTTTCGAGCACCGTGGCTTGCTTGCATGAGCTGACAATGAGGGCAGTCATGATCGGGAATGCCCCTGGCAATAAACAAATCCGGACGATAGCCATATGTGCTGGTTCCGGCGCTTCTATGCTTAAGAATATCGACGTGGACCTGCTATTCACGGGAGAACTCTCGCACCATGACGCGCTCGCGGCGAAGGAGCGGGGGGTTGGGTTTATTACTTGTGAGTCTCTCATATTATCCTAACTTCCCATGGGAGTGAGTAAGAGCTGATGAGAATAGGCTTCCATTCAAATACAGAAAGGGGCTTTCTGAGAGATGTTATGAAAGGGAAGTTGACTGAGGTTTTAAAAGACGAGGGGGAGGGGGAGGGGGAGTTCGAGGTTGTGGTTAGCGAGAGGGATAGAGATCCTTTTGAGATTGTTTAGGCCGATGGTGGTGGTGGGCGGGATGAAATAAAGTACAAGAGAGGGGTGTAATAAAAGTTCTTGAACGGCGAATTGTTGGGATAGTTGATAGTTAGTACGGTACAGTATGTCGTACGGATGGTACCCGGATTCCTCTGCCGGTGCTCTGCTTTCCAAAAGAACAAACTCCAATCCCATAGCAACCCCCATCATACTAACTTGGCATTAGAGCCTTTGCGCAAAGAGTGCGAGGGGTACCTTACAAGGGACACTAGACCAGCCCCTTCGAAGTCCAATTGCGCAAAGGTCCTCTTACACCTCCCATCCCGCGTTTAGTACAATTACCACCTGCCCCCCATCTACCAGCCACTCGGAACATCTCCACTGACATACTGTACCATGCCCTAGCTTGGAAGGTTGCTGTAACACGGCGGGCATCGTACTGGATATGTGATGACAGTTCGCCGACAGCCAACCAACCAGCCAGGATCCAAACAGATCCCCTAATGGCTGGTCCCCCAAACCGGCAAGCAGCGACTGGCGGGGAGGATGTGGGATGTGAAATATCGAGTCTCTTGATATGGGTGGGTGGGGGGTTAGTATATGTCCCGTACTTGTACTATGCTGTGTTTGTACAGTACAGTACAGTACGTTAGGTCTTTACATATATATTTTCATGATACTGTAGTATAGTACGGTGTAGGGATGCAAGTTTTGTACAAGTAAATCATTATAGTTGTTAAAGTATCGACAGAAGACTAAGTGTATCGTAGCCTATAGCAGATGGTGGGGTGTCCGGGGTTTAAGTCTTGTTCGTGAATGATTTCGTATCAAAGGTGGTTTATAGGTATCACACTGTGGTCTCTAGTGCGCACCTGACAGCCGATTACGGTACATGCACCGTATATGACTTACACTACGGTATCATGACAGATACCGGTACTACCTCAACTCTAGTCCAGGAGCGAGTAGGACACTCCAATTCTAAGAACCTCCGCAGAAACTTGGACTCTTTATTTCTATAGCATCCACTAACCTGAAACCCCCACAAGTGTTCGCGCTGTAGGTAGGTAGGTCGTAATCTGTAACGGGTCTAACATGACGAGGAATGGTGGCTGGGGCTGCATAAACCGCTGGGGAATGATTTTAACTGCGTGTATGTAATTAACCACGATGCCCGGTTAGTTTTTGGGAGGGTTTCCACCTTACCATGGGTCGGTGTGTGAGAGAGGCATATCATAGCTATAAAAAAAATTCCTTTTCAAAATGTACCAATCATCAGGAACTTTAGGTACATACCATACCGTCGTGACTTCGCATCAACTCGCGGGCGTCGGGAAGAAGAAACGGGAGGGACCCGTGATATGTACCAGATGCTCACATTCTTCCTTCCTTCCTTCCTTCTATCCATGATGCCCGTTCTGGAAAGTGATTTTCCCATGTCATTGGAATCCGATACCCGGGCGATATCAAATTTATAATTCGGACGGGCAAAGTCCATATCATACGGTGCCCTCAATATGGCTGGCACACCTAACCCTGCAATCTCACATGCACAACCGCACCAATCTAGGATACCGGTATTATGATGACAGGTACCGGTAGTTTAAATTTTGTGGGAGTCGGCACTAGAACAGAATAGGTAGACTATTTACGAAGGGTGACAGGATAATAGAAGAGGGGTTTAGCTGACTGTGCTATCATCCTTTTGTGGTGGATTTAAGAAGACGTGATGATGATGGTGGATGGCATGGGCCTAGCCAGCCCGTGCTAAATCAAGTTTTCTCTCTCAACTATGTGAGATGGGCGATTTCGTTACGGTGCATGTCTTGGAATATACCTCTACTATTATAATTTGTATTATTATAGTTGTTTGCTTAGAGGTTGTGCGCAGGTTTAACAACATCGTTGCATCTCCCATCAAAACATCGGCGTTACCACAGTGAATGGGCTCGTTATCATATCGTACCTCTAGCAACCCAGCACGATTATTGTTCGGCACAGGAACAGTTCTATTCCAACGTCGCATCTCTGAAAAATAATAATAATTAAGCGCATCAGCAAAGTAAACAGGATCTATCTACTCTAGATGGCCGCCACCGGGTTTTTGCCAATGCTCGACATTAGACTAACCGATCCCATCCCATCGGCGACATTGCCCTTGTCACGCTCGGTACCGCGTCTTCCCCACAGTTGAGCCGCATAACGTCATACTTACATCACCAATTGACGTCAGGCGACATTTTCCACACGGGTAGATCTCTAACATCAGTGATGGGTTATGATAACCGCCCAGAAGCACTCGTACTCTACTCGTACTGCAGATAATACTCATGGGGTATGACAGCATGTCCACCATATCAAGATATTATTGACATGATACAAAAGTTACCGGCACAGCAGGTATCCATTCTATGATAACCGTCACATGAATTTCCAACATATTATTATAATCCTGTAATCGGGAGGGGAAAAGAAAGGAAAAAGAAAAGGGGAAAGGGGAATATGAATATAAACCCCTGACCGGGACTTTTGATCCCAGTTTTCTCCCCTATTTTCATCCCCTTTTTTCAATCCTACGTAAAGTTACATTCCACTCACAAGTACCATCCTAACTTTTTTTATTATTCCCTATCGAATATCGACTACTACCACTGCTACTACGGGCTGCCTCAGAAAAAAACTGCCTTACCTACCTACCCACCTACCTACCCATACCTACACAGCAGCAAAGATGGGCGCCGTAATGTCCTGCGTACTCCCCCCCACCTCCTCCGGCTTCCCTCCCGTTCTAATCGCTAACCACTAATAGATCAAATCCGTCTTTCGCGCAATCGGGAATACCCTCATGGCTATCGTGAATGGTATCGCCAGTATCTTGAAGGCTATCATCAATGGCGTTGCAAGGTATGCAACCCCCCCCCTCCCCCCCCCCAAAAGAGAAGCAAGGTGGAAGAAAAAAACGGAACCGTGTGGCTGATGGGTGGTTGTGTTTGTAGCGTTTTTGACATTATCATCTCTTGCTTGACTTGTCGACGTACTCGAGGTGGGGGGTTTAGGAGAAGAGGGATTAGGACCCATAGGACTCATGTTGCGTAGTCTGGTTCGAATGAAGAAGGGAGAAAGGGAGAAAGAAGAGATGGGGGGGGGGGATGTGGGGCGTTATTCTTTCTCTCTCTCTCTCTCTCCCTTCTTTCGTTTTTTTATCTTCATGCTTCCGGAGTTGGGATTGTCCGTTGGTTGGTGTGTCGATACCTTGTGTCTTCTTCCTGATGCTTGTTTATTTCTCCAATGATAAAGTATCAAGCGCCAGAAATGTCTATTTTCCAAAGAAGAAGCACTTAAAAGATCGAGGGGAAGGAGTATCATCGGCCAGTTCCTATGGTCTAATGGCTTAGGAGACTGGTCTGCTAATTTGAAACAGGGACCATCATGAGTTCGAATCCGGGGGTCAGTGGAGTAGTCGAGCATTAAAAAAAAAAAGCTCGACGAACCACTTTTTTGCCGGGGGGTAGGTATAGGGTTGGTAATACCCGGGGTCAATTCCTGCCAAATGTGACCCTGCCAAATATGGCGGTGGGACTGCTGGATAGTTATACATATATCGTATTAGTTTGGTGTATGAGGGTGCTATGGTATGGTATTGTCTGCGGGATAAAACACTTGTTGGGTAATTAATTCCACGTTGGGTTGAAAAAGACAAGAGGAAAAGGTTTCCTTATGTCTATGATAAGTGAGGGGAAAGAAAAGAAGACATCAAAATCCCTCCAGATTGCCGTACCCCTGCACGGTCTAGATATAACATAAATAACCAATCCTCCTCCCTAGGAGCCCCGGTATACATAACAAAGGTAGTCAAGTAAAAATATTGAGAAGAATGAAAACACCCCATCCGAAAATAACCAAAATGCGCATAAGGGGGAAAGAAGAAAAAAAGAAAAAACCAAAAACCAAAAAAAAAGACCCTCCGAAGTCAATTAACGACACGCACGGACTTTTCTCATCATAGTTCAATCCGCAATGCATATTGGGTTACGAGCCAACCTTCCACTGCTGCCTTCCGGAACCCTGAACGGATCTTCCTGGCCAGATTTCCTTTTCCTCGACCGATCCACTTTCTCGAGAGTCTTGCGCACCTCGCTCAGCAGCGCCTCTGCGAGAATGGGCGGGACAGCGTTTCCAATCTGCTTCTTCTTCTGGAAGGGACTGCCGTAAAAGAAATGGGAGAGGGGAAATGTTTGGAGACATGCGAGCTCTCTCGGGGTGAAGGGTCTTCGACCATTTGGATGAACGTCATAAGGGCCGCCACTAGCAAGGATTGTAGACATCAATGGTAAATCCAAGTTGACAGTCGACCGTCGGGTGCCCTCGGGGAATGGGCTAAAGTTATTGACGTGACAGCTGGCGGTTGCCGGTATGCCAGATATGGCATCGCGTACAGTGCGAGGGGGGGCACGACCCTCCACGTTCACAGTCTTTGGGTTGGCGTGGGTTGGCTTTGGAAATTCGGGCAGCTCTTCTCCAGGACTAGATGGGTCAGCGGCAGCCCCACTACTAGTCCAAGGGCGGATCGGACACTCACCTCGCAGCTAAGAGAAACAATCTTTTTCGTGTTTGTGGTACTCCATACTCCACTCCATGTAAAACCTTCCAACTGAGAGAAAAGCCGAGATCCGTGAACATCATGACCAGGCTCCGAAACCATTCAGGTCTGTTCAAGAGCCCGTCGGTCTGTTCAAGCGTGACCATTCTCGGCCTGCAAGCCTGCAGACATTGCCGGACACAAAACAAGGATGCTTCGTTGTTATCATCATCCTTTCCGGCAATTGTGTGGGCAGGTGAGTGAGGCTGGCACGGTGGGGAAAGATGCACAACATCAACCAGAAGTTCTGGATGACGAAGGGTGAGGAAATCATTTGCTGTCGAGTGATAAGTTGTGCATTGGGGGAAGTTTCGACGATAAGTTGACACGGCCTCATAATTAGAGTCGAAGCTCCACGCATTCTTGAATCCAGCTGCACGAGCACCACTGGACATTCCGCCTCCGCCACAAAACGCATCACCGAATGTGTAAATAGTTTCGCGAGTAGAGTTAAAAACGGGCTGGCGAAGAGGGATGCGAGTTGTGGGGTTATAAACTTCGAAGCGAAAATCGCTGAGGGCAGTAGCTTTGCTCAGGCTGCTTCCTTTAAGAGAATCTTTCCGTTGCACGGGGCTACCAAGTGGATTAGCTCTCACAGAGGGGTTGCTTGTGGGCCGCTCAGACAGACTTAGTGCAGAAAATATATTACCAGAACCTGGAAAGGCGAGGGCATTTTCGCTACGGATACGAGGACCATTACCCTGAGCCGTATTAGAAATATTCCACTTAGATATACTAAAGGGTCGAAATTTACCCAAGATTCAGCCCTAGCTTTCGAGAACGGCGTTCCAGGGGGTGACTGAAGCCCAAAGTTGGCTGGAGCGCCTCTAGAGGTTGATTTCTCAGGAAGCAATTCGTCGAAGGGCCTGAGAGGGGGAGAAATGTCCATGGGTTCGGGACAGGGATCCCACCTCGAAGCCGGAGGTGATGGAGGCGCGCCAGGGGTTGGTGGTGCATTGAAAAATCGAGCATCCTTCTCAGACACTTGCACATGACATCCCAAAGATGGGGAGTCTGTGGTTCTCCGCACAAATACACCTTTAGTAAAGGGATTACCTGTGTAATGAGAATATGCCCCTTTTGGCTCACCATAAGCACCGTTACCATTGGGGTGTACCCGCTTGAGAGTCCCATCCCGTTGACGTTTCTGGCGCCTCTTCGGGTGATTCAAATGATTAGAATTCATGGTTCTAGCTCTCATGAGGTCGCCCCTCCATTGGTCCCGCAATCCCCTTTCTGCAACTCGAAATTCCTTGTCTGCTTCATCTTCCTTGAGACGCCATAGGTAACCCTCTGTCTTGCCGACGAAGCTTACTGCCCACCGACAGATTAGTCTACCTTCCTTCTCATCAGCATCACCCACCCCAGTGATATCCCGAAACTCTGGAAAATTAGCGTTCGTAAGAATCAAAATCCTTGTCTTCAAGACCTTAGAAAGTGGAACGGATTCGGACAGCGAAGACATGGCAACTTCGTTCTTCTTCAATGGCAAAAATCCTAATAGGTTTCTGCTTCTGAGGAACTGTGGTCCTTGAAGAAATATTTCACTACTGCCATCTTCTGTAAGTTTATTCTTGATCGAGGCAATGCGGATAAAGGACCCATCAAATAGCTCCACAGTCTTCCGCTTACGAAGTCTCATCTTATGGTACTCAATCAATTCAAGGTCCAGCTCATGCACCCGGGTAGGCCTCTGTGGAGAGATGGAACTATGAAAACCGGGGTCGGCAATCACTGAGATTTCGCATCGCCCAGCCCCCCTGAGCCCAGGGTAGCCAGGGCCTTTATGAGGGCTTGGAGTTTTAGGAGTTTTAGGAGTTCGGGGGGTTTCCCCAGCAGAACCAGTAGGCTGGGCACGAGGAAGCCAATCGAAGGGAGCGTTGGATGAAGATGGATAATCGCCTAAAACTTCAAGCGCTCATGGTCAGTACCAAAGCAGATACCAAAGCTTCAAAAGGAATGGACAGCTAACTACCTCCATTTGTAAGCACCATATCGGCTGTAAGATCAACTAGTTGCTTGGAATAACTAGTAGCTGGTTTCTTCGGGTGGCATTGATCTAAAAAAACAGAAAGATTTATATGAATATTCGTAATTGCTAGAGTAAACCACTGGCAGCCCCGAGGCCTAGAGCACAATACCATGATCCTCAACTTCAACAACACTAGGGCGCTCGTAGCCTCCCATGGGCTCGAAAATTGGAGGTAGAGTTCGGCAGAAGTCCATGGCAGTGATCGAAAAAGCAAGTTCGAGGTGGTGTTGGCAATATGTGGCAATTATTCACGGCATAGAAGGTAAAGGAGCTGGCTCATGAACAGGACCCACACAAGGTAGTTTCGCAATATCTGGCTAGCAAGAAGGGGCCCGAAGGCACTAGGAGGCTCAAATCAACGGCCCGTAGATTGTGGGGTTTCTTTTATAAAATAAAAAGAAAGAATAATGGCGGAAACCTTCAGAGCACTGTTTGACAAAGAATGCAGCCTTTGTTTGGCGACTTTCCGTCCTCAGTTTGAGGGGCGCAAGGGGTGTTCGAGATCAGGCCGGCAGGACCCCGTAGAGTTGATCCTGTTGGACGAGAAGCTCGAAATCTCCGACCCTTGGAATGACAGCGGATCACGGGGGAATCAGAGGGCTGGACGGTGGTGGGACAGAAAGCGGAAGAATCGTGAACCCAAGAAGAAGTGAACATAGCACAGTCAAAGGTCACATAAAAGGCTCGAAAGAAATCATAAAAGCAAATAGAAAGCAAACTAGAAAAAATGATTAAGGTGTCATTACTCTCTATATTAGCCGTAAACTGGAAAACCGCCAGTACGGAGGTACAGCGCCTAAGTTTTGTAGGTTCCACAGGCGAGGTTTGCTGCCCTTACCCCCTGTGGAACATACAAAACTTAGGAACTGTACCTGCGTACAAAAGGTACTATACGGAAAGACAGCGCTAAGCCGTTGTGG
>Ga0307509_10002228_pt1 | contig 31734 bp, 34 predicted proteins | sample 10_EM_MG_FD_202245 | JGI IMG/M metagenome (GOLD analysis project Ga0307509, IMG submission 202245) | Populus trichocarpa ectomycorrhiza microbial communities from riparian zone in the Pacific Northwest, United States - 10_EM | ecosystem: Host-associated > Plants > Roots > Unclassified | place...
CCAGGCTGTTGTCATGCGCTCTAACAAAAGGTCCATAGTCCCTTCTATTCAGGATGATGTATTCCGGAGGTGTGAGGGGATTGTTCTCTGTATGGGGTATAACACGCGTAATCGATGATCGGCAATTCCGCTTTCCTCGCCATTTACTCGAGTATCGGCTATGCGGTCAAATTAGGAGGGAAAATATTTACCTTCTTTCGCCGTTGCCACCGCTTATTTTCCAAAATGAATAATCTATCTTCATGGCATTTTGTGTCATCCTAAGGAGATCCTAAGAAGATCCCCAAAGCGCTAGAAATAAAAAATAAAAAATAAAAAGGCAAGCCCTTAGGTGGGCGGGTTCGAGCCTAGGTCCGAGATAGGCTCGGACCTGCCTCATTCATATTAATGTAGAGAGCTTGATTACCAAAGCGACGCCGTACTAAAAGAGGTCTGCTCCTTGACTTATCATACCTAGGGTAATGAAACTCGCGATATTTCCCCGGGAATCCTTTCCATTCCGCTAACCATGTATTGCTTGAATTGGATGTTTATATATAGTCCAGATTGTTAATGGATCAGTGGGTCAAAAATATCTTGAAAATTTACTGTGGATATGAAAAATGTGGCAAGCTCCAGTTATCATTGCCGACTACCCAGAGATTTTCTCTTTTTTTCAAATCCCGACTACGATCGGGCTGGCCCGTTCTTTCGGCTATCTGCCCCTCTAAAGCGGAGTGAATTGATAAGCGGACAAGCAACCACTTAAGTTTCTTCAACCCCTACCACTCCTACTTTCCACTACTGGACCTTAAAAGCCCACCACTAACCCCAGTATCCTGAAAATCAAGAAAAAAATATAAAAATTAATGTACATATATAGTAGGATACATAGTAGAAATTAATATTTGATCTAGAGGAATTTCCTTAGGTGCTCAAAATGCGGGGTGGTGAGGAGGGCTGCGTCGCTATCGATCGCTAGTGCACGGTTAATTTTCTTAACAGACAATACTCGGAGCGTTCAGTAAACACCGGAAAACTATTTCTGCCGATACCATACGAATCTCTGTGGAGACCAGGGTTATTTTTCCGACTTTTAATGACCCTCCAGGGTACATTCCACCTCTTTCAGATGGCACTGTAACCGTTGAAACCTACAATGGCAGGACCTACTGTCTCGGGTCCTCACTGGAACCATTCAGTGTTTGGAAAACTCTTATTTGGCTTTGGCTTGTATAGTAGAAACATAAAATATTGGAGATGGAACAAACTAGCTCTACCTATCAACTATGACACTCAATTAGTATCCGTGTTGTTTGAGGTGCGAGACAACGGTGGATTTCCTACATTTCCTTCTGTCATTTCCTTGTTGGTCTCACTGATTTTTGCTGGTACTCTTTCTATAAGAAACCCTATACCCTGTGTTTCCTTTCAGTACAGCTTTCGTTCATATCATTCGCTTTTCTCTCACTTAGACGAACCTATTGTTTTTCGCTAGCTCAGTGGCTCCTGTATAGAAGCGAAAATATCGGAATTTCGAAGTTCGCACCATATACTTCACAGTCACCATGGCTCACATTTTGGCTGGTTTTATTTCTTCATATCACAAGGGAAATATCCCTAAGGTCACACGCTGTGTGGAGGAACTTATGAAAAAAGCAGCGGCAGTAACCCTCATTGTCTAAGATGCTGTAGCGCGCTAGGTACACATCACTTGCCTTCCCCACTTTACATTAAGCCGGCCAAAAAGCCCAAACACTAGCATTCTGAGTAATAATCATCTAGACAGCTTGGGTGAGGGAAATGCATCCCAACAGGAGACTCGCCAGCCCCTCTCACATGGATAAGCACTGCCTGCCGAAAATGCCAGCGCAAAATTTGATCGACAGGGCGGAGGGGATCCTCCAGGAATTGCTGATCGAGATGACGACCAGCGAGTTTAAAGCCAGTGGTATCAGGTGTGAAGCAGACAATCTTATAATTATCCTACATGTTTATTAGCCGTGAAGACTTTAAGATGGAGTAATTCATACATCTGGATCAATTGACACCTGATAAGAAGTGAAAAGGTGATATTCACTAAGACCAAGTAATATCCCATTCTGGGGAGAGTTGATGGATCCGTCGGACTTATTAGCTGGCGGGACGGTGATCCAATTATGGTGGCCGAGATCGTTCCACTTCTCCTCATATGCCAAGGGAAATATGTGAGTTGCTTCAAAGGAAGTCCAGTTACCATAGAGAGCCATGCTTGCTGGCCTATTCGTTAGGACGCAGCGCCGATCTCGCTCACGTACGGCATCACGAAATGATGGAGAGCGGATTCCAGCTTGCACAGAGCTCGGACTAGTACGGAGCAGAGGGGGTTCACGGTTGACAGTGATGGGGCCTATCCTGCGTTAGTGGTGCTCAATGGCTCAAGCATAGAGCGGGCCTACCATTCGTGACAATCAAGTAATCACCTGGCTGAAGTGGGTGCTGGTCCCTCTCAACCAATTGCCCTCTGAAGTGGCGTAGGTTGAAAGTATCACCAAAGGTACAGAAAATCTCCAACATCGAATAGAGATTGGCATTGGTAATACCTTCGGCGATCCAGAGGCCTCCAATTAGATTATCTTGACGGTCAGAAGCGTAGATATTGGCATTACGCCACACCGGGCCACTGGGGGGAGCACCACGTGCGAGCCCATCTTGGTCTAGCGGTGATGCTACCGTACTAGAGGCAGGCCTGTTGAAACCTGTTGATGAGAAAGGAAGCATTGTGTTGGTCAGGAAGATAGAAATGATGGTATCGGCACTGGAGTAAGTGAAGTTACAAGTAGGCAAGTGGGAAAAACCAAGTAAACCGGGTTTAAATACCCGGCCGAAGGAACTAGATTAGGCGGGGAAGTGAGTCATCTCTCATGCACTAAAAATGTGGCAATCTTGAAATCGGAATTGATGCACAATGCTAAGGAGAGGAGATTCAGAAAGGCTCGATATATTCCTTGCACCATATCATTTCGGATTCACTCTGTTTTAAGCTGAATTTGTAGATTTTATTTTCTCGGGATTTCTGCACTGGAATTCGTCCAAAATATACAGATAAAACTGATTCGCTTCTGCGTCTAATACGCTTCTTAGTCCCGTACCTTAGTCACAAAACCCTCAAGGTGGAGCTGGTTACCACACCCCTGCCGTACAACACCAAGGCTAATACCGGCACTCTCGCGCTAGACCGAGTCTCATGCACAAACTTGTACATACAAATCTCTGCCTACCACCCCACGAAAACTTGCAACTGGCGGCGGCTGAACAAGTCATGTTAGTTCCATAAACTACGGCAGCCTAGGCGGCCGGCGCTGCAAACCCATTTTTTGGTGAAAACCACAAACACCCACGGGAGTGGTGGTGCCGTGGGTTTCAAGCTAACGTATACCAGGCTTTTCTACTCAAAATGATAGAAGCTCTCCCACTGCCTACATGATTATTGCAGTTGCCAGTCAAAGTCAAATCCTCACCAAAAGCCAAGCGCTCTAGGCAAATCACCATCGCCGAGCATCAAAGCCACCCACAAGTGATTTATTCGGCTAAGAAATCCCATAGTCTTCCGAAGTGACGCACAAGAAATTCTCCAATAATGGCACGATAATCCTAGTAGTAGATCTTTACTTGCGATACCGTTTAGGCAGTCTGGAACCGTCAAAAATGGTTCCAGGCACGCTAAGCCTGTCTTGGAATGATTTGAGCTCTGTGATTTGCTGAAGGAAATTTGGACTCGTTAAGCATGCTGAATCATTTGAGCATTAAAAAGACGGAAAACGAGTTTTTCTGGCCAAGTTCAGGTGCCTGTTGCTTAATCTGGCCTTAGGGTTCCTGGAACCAAATTTCACACCGGCCAAGGGATACCGGTAGTCTCAGAAGGCACGGATACAATGCCGCTAACAGATGGGGGAGCACAAAAGTGTGGACGCGTGTGAGTACACTAGCCATAAACTGTAGCCCCTTATTTTTGTAGCCGCCCCTGGAGCCAGAAATCCCCAATAGACAACCTCACCTGCACATCCCCGACCGGTACTCTTGCTACGAGTGATGGACAAAATTGTTTTTCCATAGGGCGGAAGTTACTAAGTCAGAAGTGAAGCCTAGAGTACAACATTATTGGGGGGTTGATAAAGGGGGGTTGGCTTGCCCATGACTGTAATGCCGTTAGATAGAGTTCCTGTATTGGGATGCTTCCAAGCTGCTGTTAAATAATTTATTAAATTTGCGGAATAATCCTGACACCCGAGCACAATCGATCGAATGGCCCAACGGCTGTGGCGATCCGATCGCAAATCAAGAACCGTAACCTTGGGCACTTTTATGAGAGTGCCCGACAGCTCAACGTCGTCCTCAGGTGAGAGCAAGCGAGGGTTCGGGGATTGTGGTGCCCAGTCACAAACTTGCCACGAGTACTCAAAGCCTTTTCTTCTCACTTCTCCTCCCCCGCCAACCATCCCCACCCCTTCCTCTCAAACCTTCCAATCACCAACATCAACACAGGTGGGCCACTCAGTTTAGAAATACTCAACACTGTTTGTATTCTCATCCCCCCCCTTTCCTGGCATTATGTTTTTTCTTCCTTTTTTCCCTTCTTGTTTTCTCCGCTTGGGATAATCTCCTGCTTTGTACCTTGATTTGCTTCTCCGATAAAACCTACAGCTTGGTCTATTGAGGCTTAATCCTTTCGAAGTTCCCACAATTTGCTTATTTACTAATAACTTTCGAAGTAGACTAAGTTACTTTTCCCACGTCAGATCTAACAGAACGTTATCATGGGTGTGCTCCTTTCAGCGCCTATGGTGAATAAGGTACGTGCTGCATGGAATGGGGATGCTTCTAGCCATTGTGGTTCATGACGATGAAAGGATGAAAGAAAGCCCAAGTTTCCGACGCAAAGTTTGTGTTCTTGTCAAATCGGATAGATATCAGAGAGTGGTGAAGACAACCGTTTGGCCTATGGCATATCGTTTATGCAAGAATGGCGCGTCGTTATGGAAGATGCTCATGCAGCAGCAGTTCTTGACCTCCAGAACCCAGATGACCCGACCAAGGCTGGCTCCGAGGGCAGAATAAGTTTCTTTGGCGTATACGATGGTCACACTGGAAACAGGGTTGCGAATTTCAGCGGAGAAAATGTTCACAAGATATTGGCAAAACAACCTGCGTTCAAGCACTCCAATTACGAACTTGCGTTAAAGGATGGGTTTTTATCTACCGATAGAGCTATTTTGGAAGGTGATTCATGGGTGGTCCTTATCTGCCCGCCGGCCTTTTGTTGGCTCGCTGGGGTTGGAACCTAATTGACCGTTGCCATTTGATTGATTAGATCGCCAATTTTGGGGTGACGTTTCCGGGTGTACAGCTTCTACTACTCTTATTACCAATACCAAAATTTATGTTATAAGTATAGCTTAAGAACTACACCTTATGAATCCTAATGGTAGAAAAGGCGAATGCCGGTGATTCCCGGACGGTCTTAAGCGTAAAGGGCAGAGCAAAGCCCTTGTCTTTTGATCATAAGCCACAGAATGAGGGTTGGTTTGGCTATTTCTTGCAAACACTTTTGAGACAGATGACTGATTTTCCAAAATTTCCAAAATCTTAGGAGAGAAGGCCAGAATATGTGCGGCTGGTGGATCTGTCGACTTTGGGCGAGTTAATGGGAACGTTGCATTGTCTAAAGCGATCGGAGATTTCGGATACAAGAGGAGAGCCGACCTTCCGCCAGAACTGCACGTAGTCACTGCTTTCCCCGATGTGGTTATTCACGAGGTTTCTGATGATGACGAATTCCTTGTCATTGCTTGTGATGGTGCGGTTCCCCGGGAAATACGGCCGACATATGGTTGTTAATGCTGACGGCGATATCAGGAATCTGGGATTGCAAATCGTCTCAGGCAGTTATTGAGTTTGTCCGTCGCGGTATTGCTGCTAAGCAAGAACTACATACTATATGTGAAAACATGATGGACCACTGTCTTGCCCCATGGAATGAGACTGGTGGAAGTGGTACGGACAATATGACTATGATTGTTGTAGCTCTCCTTAGGAATATGATGACTAAGGAGGAGTGGTATGATTTGATTGCAAAGCGGGTTGCTGAAGGTGATGGCCCATGCGCCCCTCCAAAATATGGCAAGCCAAAGTGCTGCCTAAAACTTATTGTGAAAGTATAATTTGGTTTAACATATGGTGGCTAGCTAGATTTCGCCGACCTGGTGTTCATCCCACCAACTTTGACGATAGCCCGGATGAGTTTGATATTAGAGTTACTAATAGCTCTGTACATTCTACCGGTGGGGATGGCCATATTATTATGCTCAACGACGGATCTGAGGTTTCGACTGACTCAGACGATCGGGAGGTGTTTGACGATGAGGAGCTGGGCAAGGAGGAAGAAAATGATGACGAGGCGTTAGAATAAATTGCTGCAACAGAGAAGGGAGATGAGGGTGAGGAAATGAAAGATGAGTCTAAACCGGAAAAGGGAAAAGAGAACAAGGAAATTGATATATCTCCCAAGACCTGAGGGGCAAACCTGGAATCGACTACTAACTCAAAATAGGATCCATCGCGGTCACGAACGACGAACCTCTCGTGCAAACCATTTTCCCTCACCGAGGTATCCGTACTGCTTCGTTTGCTGCTTCGGTCCATTCGCGAGATACACAATGTCTCCTAACAGGGAGGCCTGTAATTGCTGATACGTATCTCCCGTTGAAGGGCTTCAATGCCGGACATATATATCCTCTTAAATTAGAGGAGCACTGGAGGGGAAAAAAGGTTTGCAGTAAATGGATTACGGCCCCGCCGGTTATTCCGTCCGTAGGTTCGCTGAACTCCATCTAGAATGGGCTTTGCCTTGATGCAACCGCCCACATTTTTTTTGACACTTACCAGGTCGCGATTAATCCCGAGGTATCAATTACCTGATCAGAAAGGAGAGTCTACAACTCCGAAGTAGAGCCTCCCAGGATAGGGCGGCTGAGCATAAAGGCTGTAGTGTCTGCCGTTTGTTTTCCGGGATGATCTTAGTTTCTCCGTTATACTTTGCATTTGCTTGTCTCTTGAAAGGTGTGCATCCACCGGCGAATGGGGTTGGTTTCCTCCTTTTCCTAGTTTGGTTTATTGCTTTTCGGGTTCTCTTCTTTTTCCTTTGGTTCGGAAAGAGGGAAATGGAGAAACGGATCATAATGAATTTTTTCTTCCTTCGACGTTGAGCAGTATCAGTTTTACTTGTTGTCATTTTGTTACTCTTCCTAGGTCATTTTCCTGTAACCCGCTTATATTGTACTTTGCGTTGTGGCTTGAATGCGGGGGTTACAGTACAGGGGGGGGGCGCGCATTCCCGCCATGAAATGAGGGAGCGGGAGTGAGTGCTTGAAAGACAAAAGGGGTGGAAATGATTGACGACGGTGACAAGCTCAAAGAAAAAAGACAAAAAGGGGGAAATGAAAATACAGAAGCTATTGCTAGGTGGCTGTGGTTGTTGCAGTACATACTGATAGGGGGCGGGGGGGATTGTTGATAGTTTAGCTATCCCGTGCATGACTGTGTGGTAAAATGAAGTAACCCTCTACCGCATCATGGCAATTTCTCCCATATAAAATACGCATTTTCATCACACGAGAAATGGTTACCACAAAGATGAAAAACAAACTTAAAAAGAATTGGAGATTTGAGGCAAAAAAGATTCACATGATCCTCATACCCAATGACTATATTGTAGCCTGCGGCATAGCATGTCATCCATCCAAGTACTAGCCAATACTAATATCTGGACTAAAATTCAACCTCTCACCTTACTCAACCCTGCATATGGCTCTATATGTATGGCGCTCGCTATGGCATAAAATACTCCATTACAGAAACAATCCTACCACATGTGGGGTTCTAAGTTGTAGTAATGAAGGTAGACACTTTATCACTAAGTTACAGGTTTATACGGCATTGCGAATCTTTGCTGAGTGACCAAAGGGCTGAGGTTATTAACATGCAATAAGAACTCAAGAATTTTAAGTTCGTTTCCTCGTCAACACGTCTTGCAGGGTGGAGTTTAGAATCAAAATCTGCTTTTGAATTTAGGTAAAGCACTTTGTTGAAGCATGTCGGTGCATAGTGGTTTAATATACTCACCCAGTACTCAGTCATCCACTGTAGGTTAGCGCTCTCCACAGCTTCGCCCCAAACGACCAGTCATTTACGGGGAAAAAACATAGATTCTACGCAATACTTGTCGACAAATCCTCCAATCCAGCAAATTCACCGTGCCGGCCGGAGAAAACCTATTAGACATCGCCCAGGAGCACAGCCTACGGATACGCTTATCACTCGTCCAACAAGGCACTTTTCGATCTCGGCCCGAATGCGGTGAGAACTGTAATAATCGAGAAAGCCACTAGGACGTCCCGAATTTCCCTCTTTGGATTACGAGGCGAAAAACACAGCGAAAAGATTTACCTTCAGCCCTCAGCTGAGGCAGGCCTTAAGAAGAGAGGTGGCTTTAAAGTCCTAGCGGGATCCTTAATTATTCCAGTTCTTACGATATGGGGCCTTCTAGTCACAAATATTCGAGTGCCCATGAAGTTCTCAAGGATTTAATTCAGCCAATGAATAAGCCTGACTCGTTGCATGCCCGCAAATCCGTCTAGAGTGCCAACGAATATAGATATACGCTGTGAGGACATGATTGCCGATAGCATCTTCATCATATCAACGAGTTTAAGTGAGCTCCCGCCAATGGTGTTTTTCCGATCCTGTAAGGCCCACTATATATCCTCATGAATCCTCTCCATTCTGCCGACCATCTATTTCACCAAGGACCTAGTGTACTAGTCGCAGACTGCCCCTTTCGGGCCACAATGGTAGGGCAAAAACACCTCCCTGCAGTGCTTTATCCTGTGGCCTGATCTCTCAACTTGACTACTACCAGAAAACTGACATCGCGGCTTGTTAGCACGGGCTCTCTTCCTTCTCTCCCCGAATAATAACCCTCACTACCCGGTAAATGCTTTGCCGACCCCTAGATCCCCATGAATTCTAGAGGCATTATCACCTCCACCTTCACCACTCCGTCATGCTAGCTTCTGAAATTCTTCGGTTTGCATCAGCCATCCCCCCACAATTTCGACGGGGCACTCTTGGATGTCCCGATGCCAGAGCTTGGGTTACAGGGCCACAGTTAGACTAGGAGTCGAGACCCATCGTCGGTAACAGTATAGTGATTCCACATTCATAGAGTTACCAGTATTGTAGAAGTTTGGACCATCTTTGGTGGTATATTGAGGCATCCTCTGGTTTTTGCTGCCCGCACCATTGTAGAGAAGGCGTTACTGAGTTTACCTGGCTAGTGATATCCCTGGAAGCTGCACAAAAATGGGGGTGTGCTGGTGTCAAAGCAGCGTTGCAGGTACCGGTAACATGCTACAATACCGCAACTTTCATCCCGAGGGTAGGAAAAAGTGAAGCAAAGTCTCGGCTTCCAACCACATAGAAATTCACTCTAGACTATATAGATTACATTTGAAATGTCTAAGGAGGATCTCTGTCCTGTTGCCCAACCGATTATATTGATCGCTAAGTGCAATAAATTTTTTTTCTCCAAGATTATACTCTTCTCGTCCATGTCGAGACATGATCTCTCATTACCAGCTGACACTCGATTGTGGGTGAATTTCATTGGTCGGAAGACAGGGGTGCCCAGTCGGCAAAACTGCGTGGAAAATCATTGCCCTCCACTTCTCGTGGGACCATCCACGAATCCCGCTTTGACCTCCGCAAACCATCATCTCACCACCCCCCGTACTTCTATTCTAAAAGACCTTTAGCAATATAAGCATTTGGGAATTTCCCCACGCCTTTCATATACTATTTTCCAAGCAAATCCCATTACCACGTTCACGATAATCACAAATCCTGACGATGTCTCTAACCCAGCCAGACAGACTCAATGTCACTTTTTATGACGCTGCCAGCCCTGATGTGGCTCTTGGAGGGCTTGTCCGGAATGGGTCTATAACCGAGGCAAACTTTCTTGATCGTACTGTACTTGTAGTCGAACTGGAAGAAGGGGAAAAAGGGGGCCCCCTGCGTGTTCAAGCAAGGCAATCAAACCATATCATATCCAGAACGGACGTACCTCTTCAAGCCGGAGCCTACAATATCTCGTACGATGGTATGTACTACATCCCCCTCGTTTAATAGATTGCCCAATTGTTAATTTTATCAGGCTATATCCGAGTCAGTAATGAACCTTGGTTCCACAAGTTGATAGCAAATCCGGAGACACCCAGAGAGGAAAGGTTCCATATTGAAGTCTGTAATCGAGACCGGAAATGTGTGATTTCAGGGCTTTCGAATCCTGAATCCCGTATCGCTAATGACCAGTGGTCTGGTTTCGAAGCTGGGCATATTTTCCCTCTCCGGCACGAAAACCGCTGGATCGACTGTGGTTACAGAAAGTGGATCACTGACATGGACGACTCCTTAAGGATCCACTCAGCTCAAAACGGGTTTCTTCTCCAAGCAACCATCCACCAATTCTTCGATCAGTACCTTGTCTCCATCAATCCAGACGACGGTTACAAGGTAATTGTGTTTATCGGCGATTTTTTTAATTGTGACGGCAGAATTCTTGATCCCACGTGCCGAAACCCTGATCATGGCCACCGCGTGTCCGATCACGTTCTAAGGTGGCATTTCCGCCAATCAGTTCTTGCGAACCTGAGAGGCCTAGATGAGCCAAATCTTTGAGCACATCATTGATGAGTGATGGTCCGTGGGATGATGGACTGATGCTGGATACAGGGTGTACTGCGGTATAGATCAGATTCTCAAGCTTAATGAGACATGAGCTGTTCCCTTTTAGATTTTTTCTTCGATCGAAGTGTGTTGGAAATCACGGTTGCATGGCCTTGATAGTTTCAGTCAAGGTTGGAGGGGGCGGACACTCTATTAATTTGTGATTCTTTTCTTTTCTTTTCTTTTCGTTTCTTATCCGCCAAAGGTTTCCGATCCGATCACAGCACATCATTCGGTCTCGCTAGAATAATTATCTGAAAATTCACATGAAGCCCTGAATCACCAAGCAAATACAAGACCCAGCGCCAGTGCATACATATAAACAGAAATCACCCTTCCCCAATGTTTATCATTACCCGCCAGCCGTCCCACTGCCAAAGCGCCCATTTTTAAACATAGGTGAAAACAGAAGGGAAGTATACTCGAGAAGCTGTATAACCCTAGAATCTAGAGGAAGATATACTCCTTTTTTTTTTTTGTGGTAAAGAAACATTTTTTATCTTGATTTATTTACTATTTTCCGCCAGCTGCAGGAGTGGCGCTCGTGGCAGTAGTGTTTGTAGCAGCCGCGGCTGGAGTGGGGGTAGTGGCTCCGAAGTTGGCGTTCGCCAACCTGTTGGATAGATTGATCTGGGTCTGATAGTGTTTGCCAAGTATGCCACGAGTAGGACGTCCTGGGTGTGAGTGTTGAACATTCTCTCGACGTCGGCGGGTGAGACTTTAGGTGCCAAACTAAGCGTGTTCATCAAGAACTTCCAAATAGCAACCGAGGCTTGGGTGTTGCCAGCCTAGTGCAGATGTCAGCATCTCCTCTCACTTCTACCCTAAGGGCGGGAAACATACGATGACTCTAGCCACATATTCACTAACTCTATCCAACATTTCCAGAACCTCCTCAAGCGCCTTCTCAAGTGCGTGGATGAACACCGAAAGCGGAAGATATATAAGTTCTAATAGCGACGCCTTGACCGGGGACGGTAGACATGGTAAGATGAACGGCGGCGGGGTGGGGGAAGGTGCCATCACCATTAGATGCATGGGGATTCTGGATAAGAGCGCTTAAGGTATTGGGCTCTGGTGAGCTCGCATACCTGAGTATATTGATTAGCTATATCGAAAGGCACCTAACACCTGGGAGCATCTATCCTGCTCAAACATACCCTCCAATGAGGACCTCCTTGGGATTCGCCTTCAGATGGACCCCTAACACGGTCTTGTGGTAGTCCATATCTACGTCAACCTTCACCACATCATCAATCAGTGTGATTTCCATAAAATTGCGATTTCTGGAGACCTACCTGTTCTTGACTCTCGTTATGCCCAACCGCAAAACAATTTCTAATCTCAACTTCAGCCCCATCCTCATTCCTCACACCCAAAAGCGTTCCAATAACCCTCTCCCGATCGACATTCCTCCTTAGCGAATGGTCCAAGATAGAGAAAGGGGCCTGAGCATTAACAACAACAACACTCAAAGGCCAGGTAGTGACCTGGGCCGGTGGAACACTGACGACAGTAAGCGGTCGAGCAAGATGGATTTATGAATCTTTCTCGGCCATGCTGGGCAACGCCGATTAGTGGGTAGCGATTATGGAGGGGGTGGCTGCGGGGCAGGTTGGCTGGCTTCGATGAAATTTATTGTACTGATGGTGGGGCAATTTTCAGAGCCTCAACTCTTTTTTTCTTACCGTCTATTGTGGGGAAGCTGGGTTGGTTTGGCAGGGCAAGCCCTACTCCCCCGTTACCCGCTCTTACGACCCTTACGGGAACTTGACTTTTGATATTAGAGACCTACAGAACTTATCATACTCCTTGTTCAATTCCTACAAGGTTACTGGAAATCAATCCTGTAACAAAATCAACAGAATTTTTACATGCCGCCCGGATCCAGAGGGCACGGCAGAGGCGGAGGGTTTCAAAGAAGAGGAGGAAGCCGAGGAGGCACAGGCGGTAGAGGTGGTCGAGGTGGTCGAGGAGGGAGAGGTCAGGGAAGAACCTCGATTAGAGCTGAAAATCGACCAAAGAAGTACGTTTTTCCTATCAATCAGTTCTAATATATGATCGCCCGACCCCACTTTACCATTGGGGACAGCGATGACAATTGCGCAATAGAATTCCGGAAGCTAAAGATCCCGATTCTAATCCCGAAACTTCAGATGATCCTGAACTGCGCGGTTGCAAAGACTCTAGGGCAGACTTAGGCAGCGACTAACTTACCCCGAATCGCAATCGGAAGATGACATAGTAGTAGCCAAACCTTACAACCTCCTACTGCAATCTCTGATAACGAGCAATGAGTCTAACCGGTGTGATCCTAGGCGCCGGGGGTTTGATCACACAAACTGAGAAGGATAGGATCATCTTGGAAGACGGTGAAGATTTAGCAAATAAGCCTGAGGAAGAGGAAGAACCCGAAGAAGAGGTCATAGACTTAGCCTTAGATAACGGGGATCAATCCGACCCATTTGAATCACATTTTGCGAGTCCCACACCTTTTAGATTAGCTTCCATCTCCTCCGCTTCACAAGATGAATGGAAGGATACTAAGCTGCCTAAATCTAGACTACTTGGGAATACCTACTTATCCATTCCGGAGGCTCAGAGCAAACCACAGGTAGAAGAAGGATTGAAGGCCTAAAAGACCTGAATTTGAAGAATAAGCTGGTCGCTGAAGAGCTGACGCCACTACAGAAGTCATTAGGGCAGCTTGTCTTCAATTATGTGAATTTTTTATATGGTGAACGAACACTAGGCAATGCTAAAGAGTTACAGAGGATGTATTCCTTGCATGCGCTAAATCATGTCCTAAAGTATGTTCCCACCCATGTTTGATATATTAAACCACTTTACACCCCAAGCAGGCAACCCATCGCTATCTCCAAAAAATATCACAATGGTAGGTTTTTGCATATCCAGATATACGAGCTATCGTCTAAGAATTTCCAGGGAAGAAGTCCAAGCGGGTCTCTGTTCATCTCCACCACAAAATCGAGAAGCTCGCTAACAAAAATGCCCACAAGGAATGAAAGGAGGCCAAGAAGCATCCAGAACTCCACCAACAAATGATGAATGACAAGCTCGATATTCCGAGCTGTTTTCCGTATAAGATCATTTACTTTCTGAGAATGAAGAGGGAAAGCTATTCAAGGAAGAGGAGCAATTGCGAAGAGAACTTGCAAAGTAGGGAAAGGAGGTGTTAGTGGGTAGGGTAGAGGGAAGGGAGGATGCTATGCAGGACCAGGAAGGAGGTTATGAGAGTTCCAGTGAGTTATATAGCGATGCTATGGATGAAAATGATGCTGATTCTAGAGTACGTTCCGCCATGCTCGACAAGTACTCATTTCTCTTTTTAAACAAATTGCTAAATAATCATAGACTCAAGGTTCTGCAATGGCAACCCTCCTGGCCTTACGGCGAGCAAGGGCCTCAGAATATGAAGCTGAACATGCCTTCGGCAGCGATTCTAATGGTGATTGGGATTCTGAAACCGGCATTCCAGATCTCGAATCCAAGAGCACCGGCAAAGATACCTCATGAAAATCGCTTGCAGGCAAGTGGTCGATGCTGCCGACATAATTCTCTACATATTAGATGCTCGAGACCCTGAAGGTACCAGTTCCCGCGATGTGGAAAGACAGATAATAGGGGCTGATGGCAGTGAGAAACGACTAATCCTTATTCTGAACAAGATCGATCTCGTGCCAGGAACGCTTGAAAGGATGGTTGGATTATCTCCGCAGATACTTCCCAACACTGCCACTAAGGGCGAGCAGGTCTGCTGCGAATGTCTAGACATTTGATCATAAATCCTTGACGGTACAGGGCAACTCAGCTACTCCTCTGGAGGCTCTAAAATCATTTGCGCATGCCAAATAGCTCAACTGGTTTGTATCAGTGGGTGTAATTGGATACCCCGAATGTTGGGAAATTATCAGTTATCAACACCCTTACCGGCCGTCTGGGTGGCTTACGGACGGCCTGTCCGACAGGTACTGAAGCCGCTGCCACCACCGGCTTACGAGAAGTCAGGCTAGACATAAAGCTCAAAATGGTGGCTCAAAGGACGACCAGGCACACCTCATTCTCCTAAGTGCCCTCCAACTAAAGCAAATCCTTGACACAGCACCTGCAGTTGCCCTTCTTATCCGCCGGTATCTACATCCCACAGGGTCTTTGAGAAACTCCTCCGCTTTTACAACCTCCCTCCCATCGTCGATACTACTGCCACTGATCTCACAACAGACTTTCTAACACAGGTCGCACGAAAGTGTAGGCGACTAGGTAAAGGAGGCATCCCCGACATCGAGCGGCAAAGGTCGTCATAATGGATTGGAGGAATAGAAGGAATCAAGGTTGGGTTGATCCCCCCAATCGCGGTCCCTACAACTACCAAGGTATCAAGACAGCTACCGCTGCCATAATGACTGACGATCGCAAAGAGATGGTTAAAGAGTCAGCTGAAGAGTTTAAATTGGATGGGCTGTGGGGTGAGAATTAGAATGCAGGTGGACAGGGCGAGGTGATAGAGATACAGGATTGATAACCCTGTGGCATCTTTTGTTTTTCTTAATATAAAAGGCTATATCGTGCTTGCTTCGGTTTTTTTTGTAGTGGTCCGCCATGGCGTTCTAGCTTTTTCGTAGATATGAGCTATGAATGTATAGTTCCGGCCGCCCAGCTTGTAATATTCTTCGCACACAAAACCCTAGTCTCGGTAGCCACCACAGACCCGCGGGGGGAAAATCATAATCACCATTGTACTCGAGCACAGTAGTGCTAACTGAGCAGAAGCCCGTATGGGCACCCACCAGCGATACCCATGTAAAACCGAGAGGTCTACTCTGCCTCTCACCACCCCCATCCGTGATGAAAATAGCTTATCACACTCAAAATCGTATAAGCAAAGTAGAAGGTATAACCTCACCTTTACATCTTCTCCCACCCTGCTCCTTCTTTCTTTGCTCTGTCCCCTCACAAATCATGAAAATTTGCGACCCGACACTCTAGCGAACCTACGCTACCGCCTTATCGCCAAGACGGGTGGGTATACTATCGAACAGCTCGAGCGGGTCAGTATTCGCCTCCTCAAATACCTCACTGATCGCCCGGATGATCCCATTGCGATTCCAGCAAGCAGGGATTTCCAACACACCGCTCATGCAAGCACTAGCGACATTAGGGAGAGCAGAGGTATTGGAGGCAGTGGTTTTGGGCCTGCCTAGCTGGGTTGGGCTGGATTAGAATTCAATTAGGTATTGATGAAAGGAAGGTGAAAAGGGTCCCGGTTCTCTTTTTTTCTTCTCTTTTTTTCTTTCTATTACCCTCAGGTTTGCTTCCTGGTTTCCGGTTTGAATGCCAGGGGATCGTATCTTTTCCTATTTACCCATGCGAGCAATTACCAATTGCTGGCCAAACATGAGAAAGGGAGTGGTAATAAGTCAAATATCCGGTATGGGAGCAGAAGCTGCGCGCGACTAGCAGAAATCAAGAAAGGCGGAAGGAAAAGGAGAATGCGGCAGCTAGGAGAGAAATTCTGGAAGGGAAGAGGCTAAGGCAACGGGCGGCAGGTGTGATGAGAAATTGACAAGCTTTAGGTAAAGTGAGGATGTCGTGAGATTTAGTTAGTGGTGTTGATAATTAATATATCATAGCTTGAATAGACAGGTTCTGCTAAGACGGTCGTAATACGAACTATACTTATTGCCAGAGCAACGGCGCTAACCATTCCAAATTTGTATAAGTCTACTGTGGCTCAACTTTAGTAAAGTCTTGAGAACAGTTCTGAGATAAGGCGGTTGTAAAAGAGTTTTGTTGACTGATCTGTTGACTGATGACGTTGTCCCATGCGAACACCATCCCAGGCGAACAAAAATGTCAACCACACCAGCTGCAGGATCAATTCAGGACCACGAAGAATTAGAAATCATACATACACGGCTGGTACGCAATCGATTCAGTAATGGGGAGAAGCTTCTTCTTGCCCGGCTGTGTGTTCAGCATGGTGGCGAGTTTTCCATCCGAGGAGGACGAGAACGCTTTTGGCTCAAAATCCAAGAATTTTTTTCCTCTGCACTTGGTCGCCCAGTGTGCAACCCACGCAGTATCATGGCGTGCATGCTGGCTCAGCATGACTTAAAGGTCAGCTGCGAGATTAAGGAGAGTGGTACTGCCCAGACAGATGGGGAGTATGAGCAAACCATGGCTGAATGGAAGATTTGGGTAGAAAGTGCAAGTTGATCGTCCCTATTTCTTCTTACTTTCTACCACTGACTCAGGTACTAATTGAATTAGAGTGGCGATGGGCATGGGAGTATTATAGGCTTTAAAGGAAAAGGAAATATAAAAAAAGAAAAAGAGAATGGGTTAGCGGTAGCTCAGCGAGAAAGACTACTTTCCTCTATGCGAGGAAAGAGAAGCTATCAAGCCGCTATTTCTGCGCTTGATGCACATTATGCAGGCGAGGAGGAGAAGGACGAAAAAGGCACTTTGAGTGGATGTGAGAGTTTGAAGAATGGCGGGCATTCGGGGAGTGAGCAGGGACTTGGAGAGAAGAGAGTTTCTACTAGTTCACATTCAAGAGCAGTGGTAAAGGAAGAAAAGATTGAGACGTTAAGGGATAAGAGGAGGAAGATCAAGGAGCGGGGTGAATATTTGGATGCTAGCTTAGCTGAGGAAAGCAGCCGTCTCACTGGTATCCTCGAACATGTCGCTACTGCTCTTGTTCCTGCTACTAGTACGAGTAATACATCAACGAGTCAGCCCTCCGACATGCAAATACCTACTGAACTTGAGAAGACGGAGACACAGTTTAAGTCACTGGAGACACGCTTAGGGACTGCTGAGGAGGCATTGGAGGAAGTAAAAGGAAATATGGCTGAAATTTTAAAAATTCTGCAGCAAAAATAGGGGGGCTTTTTTTTTTCAATCTTCATCTGCTATGTACAAGTACTCCTCAAGGGTAGGAGGTAGCAAATTATATTTTTCAGAGACCTGATTTCCGCCAGTAACACATAAAAGAATATTAGTAAGTAGAGTAGCCACCATATAGTAACCAGCAATTGGTGATAATCCTAACCTCAAGCTACTTTTAAATGAATTTAAAGCCCAATATTTGGCAAGGTATCCAAATTCCCACTCAACCACAATTCTCTGTCCAGACATCACTATATTTGCTGCCTCTTGCTCTCGTGTCAAAGGTTTATTAACCTGTTCCACAAGTGGACCCATTACACCAAAGGCTGGTGTGTAAGCAGAATCACCATAGACATATAGCCTCTCCTCCTCCGAGACTCCATTCTCTGTAAATAAATCCTGTAGGATTTCCACAATCCCTGACGAGCGCCAGACTACCCAGTCTCCTACTGGCCCCGGGAATGGCCCTGCAAGCGAAGATAGCAGGCCATCGGGTGTAACAATACTCTGGAATTTAAATACGTGCATTTTTTTATATCCTGAGTAAAAGCTCGCCTGATCTTCCACAGGTCGACAAAATGGCCGCATCGTACCATCAACAAAGCCCCAAATTCCAGGTAATCCAGAAGCATCCTTGACTGCATTCGCATATCTATATACAGCATTTATTATTAGCCTGTTCCTATGTAAAAATTCTAGTCTCTACTTGCAGACCGAGTAGCTATTGGACATCTACATAGAGCAGTAATCGGCAAACAAATTAATAGAAAATCTGACGATGGTGAACAGAGAGATATTCATAAAGTTCTCATACCCTTCCTGATACCTCAAGAGCAATGCCTATTTACAATAACAATAGGATAGCAAGAACCTTGTTGATTACTACTCTTTATCGGTGTCCATTAGCAACTTGGCCGCACTAGTATATTAGTTAATCTATCTAATTAGAGTTACAGACCTTGGCAAAGTCTCTAATGTGAGCCTTCGCCTATCCCATAAGAGCTTTTCTGCATACCGTGATATCAGATATGATATCAAATCATTAAAGACTACGGATAGTCTTCCCCTTGAGCACCCAAAGACTTTCAAGCAATCTTTAAGTCGATGCGGGTATGAAAGCCGGTAGAGTAGGATACAAAACGCCTCCTCTGGGTGAGGATTATATCTGTATCTCCACTGGATACGGTCTAGCCTAAGGCCTGGGAGTATGCGTCGTATTTCTTCCTTTGAAAATCTAATAGTTCATAGTTTAGCTACTTAGACTAGATCAAAAAGTCCTAACTTCCGGAGGAGGTGAGGGGGAGGGAAAACAGCAATACCGGAGGTACTCTCTGAAGTCTACCTCATCCCATCCACAATTATCAAGACGAAACACCCTTGTCTCATAGCATATTGGCTGCCATTGAAGGGTATATGAGCGCTGCTTCTCTTCGCGTTCTTCTTGCAAGCGCAACCGCACTCGTTGAATGTGCCGGATATAAGTCACAAGGAGAATAGGAAACAGAAGGACTTGTCTTTGATCATGCACTCTTTCCATATTCGTTACCAGGTTTGAAAAGTCAAAAGGGAGAAACAGTAGACGATACGGGCGATCGGAAAGCAAGTACAAAAACTCTATCTTCGCTTACGTCAAGTTGTGTTGTCAACTTTACTTAGCAAAACTCCAAGAAAGGAATCCGCCATTGCCACACTCAACTTGGCCAAGACTTAAGTACAGTTCCTATTACGACCGTCTTAGCAGAACCTGTCTAATAGCTGTTACCGCATCAGTCTCATCACAGCTGGCTACTCGTCTAAAAACTCACAGTTCATGTTGGAGCGTCCTTCCATATCTGGTGTGGTTGACCGCAGGGTGTTATGTAAGCCTGGGATGTGGCAGGGATGTGGTGGCGAGTGAGGCCATGTGAGCCTGGGAAATCGTGACTGCGTCTTTTTCTTGTTACATAGCCGGGGTCACCCCCGCCTTTCTCTCTCTTTATCAATATAACAATAGTCGTTTCAACAGTTCACTTCCTCACATCCCAACTAATCCTCCGAGCCGATCACCCGTGCCTGTATTACCGAGTCCAACCAACAAACGTTAATCCTTTCCTCTGCACCCGAGTTTACGGGTACTCGAGTACTCGAGTACTTTGCACAGGCACCCTGCCCACACACGTGACTCCCATGTTGACCCCGTGACAAAGTGCAGCTAAACCACTCATAGTCCCGCGCAAGAGAACCGGGGCTAATATATATATAGACCATGTCCCGCCTTGGCGAAAAGGAGAAGCCTGTGGTAGCTGGGGTGGAATTCGTTGACCGTGGGGCACCTTGCACGGGGCACGCGATGGAGGTGATTATCGCTGGAGTATTTTGGTTCGCTGGTTGGTCGGCATAGGACAGGGGGAGTCAAGTTTAACTTTGAAAAGAGAATATGGTAGCGGTATTACTCATGGGCACACTCGCGTGATGATTTGGGAGATAAGGTGAGGTGTGAGGGGTATATTAAGGCGGTGTTTCCGGTTTTAAAGCTTTCTTGTGCGAGCATACGTGTGCGGTACGTTTTGTTATTTTTATTTTTATTTTCTATTTATACACTGGCCTGATAATTGGAGTATATCATGTGGATAGATTACTCCGAGTGGTATCGGGACACCAAACAGAAAATATAAAAGAAAGCACAACCCGACTACCACGCTGTTCTCGCAGTGGTATGGTGGGAGGGAAGAAGCAGCGGAGAGGGGCAGGAGGGTGCATTGGTGGTAATCGGGAGGCTGGCGGTTCGGGGAGGACAGTAGTTGTAGCTGGGATAGTTGTTGGGATGAGTAAGGGCAAGGAGGAGGGTGAGGAGGAGTATGAGGGGGAAACGACATCAATAGTTGCGTCATTGGTTAGTGAACACTCTGAGAGCGGGGCCCAGGCACTTGCGCCGGCTCCGGTGCAGCCAGGAGGGGAGGAGTTGGGAGGTTTCAGGAGGCTGGGGCTGGGTAGGGAGCCAAGTGGTATCCCCATCTTGAACAGTCTCTTCTCAACGAAGTGAGATTATGGTATACTTATTCGAATATCACCCATTCTTCGAGTAAGGCTAAATGTTTGAGTTTTAGATGAGCCCAAAATCTTGCTTCGGGAGTCGGAAGCTATCGCCATGGCTTCCTCCTCCTCTTCAGCTTCGGGGGTTAGCGAGAGCTGTCTTCGGGAGCATGCACGGATCGAAAGCAACCTTTGGAAGTTATTTGAAATACATCCGGAGCCTTTACATGAGCTACTCTTTCGGAACGCTCCTTTTCGGATATCTGAGTTTGGGTATGCTATGCTGCAAAACAGATTCCCAATAGCAGAAATAACCACAAGCCCGTCTTTGGCGTAGGCGAGCTACAACTTGAAGTGAAGAGTAAAGGGCTGTAACGACCCTACGATAGGTAGCTACAATGACTATCACCTTAGCCCAAATGGTATACCAAGTGGTAACCAGAGGTGGTATGGTCTGGTATACTTAGTATACAAATAGCTGGTTAACCTAGGATGAGGCCAAGGACATAGCAGAGTAGCCTTGGGTACTATATGAGGCAGGGTAACCTTTCGGGAGTAAGTTCGCATAAAGTCAAGGAATTTATGGGAACATTACACAGACCTCCGAGACAACATTTGGTGTTGACGGGCGGACTGCCGGAGCGGTTAAAGGCATAAGAAGGCAAAGTTACCCTACCTTGGGAATTTGACCCTTATGCCAATGGACCCCAGTTACCCTACTGTGGAGTCCAAGTTACCCTACCTTCACCAGCAAAGTCATCCTAGAACTTAGAGGTCGATTACCTCAGATTCTATGGGCTCTTAGATGTTCTTGGGCGCACACGCATCTGTGCGGGGAGGCCCCACGCCTGTTATAAGACTGGCCCGAACATGCTATTCAACTTGGGCGGGTTGAGCTAACACCCCCCTCTGGCCCCAGCGTTGGAACGGCGCGTCATAGGCAGACGGCTGCATAGTTGCTCGTTTACTAGTAAAAAGAGGTCAATGGAGCAGCTGCCATAACACCATATAAGTCGTCGCCGTCCATCCGACCGAATGTCGTTCGCAGGATATATAAGGGGAGTATGGGTAACCGCCAAAATGGGGGTCGCCCATATATGGTCTCTCGGGCATCTAGGAGTCTATTCTAGCCTACGGGTTGTAGGGTAGTCTTCCTAGTGGTACTCAGGTGGTCGCAGAAGGCCAGGGTGCTTTCGAGACAAATTCCTCAGTAACCAGCCCGGACCTTCTCCCCTTGATTTGTAGCATTACTATGGGTTGTTATTGGACTCTAGAGGTATGAGTCTTATCATGGTAGAGTATGTCCCGAGAGGCTGGCTATGGGTAGCACCCACTTAGCCAACCATCGGCTACATCTCACCGGGGGAGCTTGCATGTCAATTTATCACATTGGATAGTCGCGTAGATTAAATAATGGACTGCATAGCTTGTATAGACGAAACTACCACAGGGCCAGTGAGTCCACCACCTAGGTATGGACTCCGGTTGTTGTCATAACAGTTAGCCACTTGTATGACTTCGATAGGAAGAGTTTTACCACCTGCGGTTGTATTGGAGATGCATTGCGGAAACTCACATCCTATTGACGGAGTTAAGTGTACCCGAGTTGGTCCGACACCTCCAGCAGGATAATTCCTGATGGAGGGTAGACCTCGGACAAACCCTGAGCAGGACAGGGTGCTCGCACCAGGTCGGAGTAGTGGTGAATGTCAAAAGGCTTAAATCTGATATCTACATAAGTTTAAGCGTTTGACATTCTACTTCAATAACCAACTTTCCTCAAGAGAACTTATTGAGTGAAGCTTTCAGCTTAACAATATTAAGTTTAACAGTTTTTATTCTTCGTGAATTATTTACTCTATCTTTATCTTCTGCTTTGAGTTTTGGTGCGGTCGCAACCTTAGAGTTCACCTCTCTATAGGGTGCCCCCATTACAAGGGCAATTGACGGGGGCTGAGGTGTTGGGGGGAGGGGTAGGGCTTTGTCACAGTTTGTATAGGCTACAATATACAGATCATTTCCCTTTTGTTGTTCAAGATGTCAGAATGATTTTTATTAGCTATGGATCACTAGTGGGCTAAATTGCGATATGGAGCAAATTGATAAGTGACCGGGGAGTGGATAGGAGTAAATAGTTGGGAAGGGGAAAGGGGCAAAGGGGCAAAAGTAGTGGGAAGGGGAAAAGGGGAAGGGGGGGAGGGGAAGGGGGCAAGGAGGCAAAAGTAGTGGGATGGGGGAAAGGGGTAAATAGCAGAATAGGGGGGGGACAGCAAATAGTGATCTATTAAAAAGGCAAATGGGTAAATGAGAGTGAGGGGGAAGGAGAGAAGAAATCCAATGACAGGGCCACGACCTCTATGACAACAATCCTGCAATTGATAGACAACTCGTATAAACAGCTCACAAAACTCAATCCACTGACAGTAGAAATCAGGAAAAACAACACCGATTCCGTGCATGCAGTCTAAGAATCTAAGAATGTCAGCAATTAAGGGTGAAGTGAATAATTATAATTGAAAACTTACATATTAGTCTGAGTCAAGTCCTTTGAACTGGTGGAGTGCCCACTGTTTCATAGATGCCTTGGAGATGACAATATCCATGGCATTCTCGTGATCAATATCAAAAATGGTTCGGTAAGGAATTATAAGATCTTCTGGCTTCTTGCCATCAGGGTCCTCCATTGGAGCACCAAGATCTTCGGACTTCACGTGGTGAGTCACCACCCCCTCGGCGTCAATATTCCAGTACTTCACCATTCCTGGTACCTTTGGTTGGTGGAACCGGGTGTGTTGCTGGGACTTGTCGTCAACCATGACCCACTGTTCTAAATGTAGCTCCAATGGCCCTTCGGTAATTTTGATGAGAATGACCATACGTGTTTGACCACTAGAATGGACCAACCACCAAGATGCAGCCCCATGTAGTGAGTCCAAACTCTGGGAATACCCAACTTCGACGACAAAAGAAGGCCAGCTGCCTTTTGCATCACGGGTACTCGATGGAGCTAATCCCTCATCTCCTTCCTTGCTTCGATCCCCCCCCACACTAAATGGACAATCCCCTGTGTGATGGTAGGAATATTCTCAATGTCCAGGAATCCCATCAATTATTTTAGTTACCTTTGATATGAAACTTCGACTAATTCTAGCATGAGGTATACCGGGCATGCATTTTATGATTAGAGAATCCAAATCATGCTCGTATGTAAATCTGACATCGTGACGAATACCATAACTGGTAAAAGCTTCGTCTATTGACTCCACCCTGCTTGCAGTGACTCCTTCAACGAGAATATAACAGCCGGTTCTGCTCTGGGGACACTTCCGAATAGTTGTTCACATTCGGTATGCTAGACGTGAAGGGCTTCTGAACATCCAGGTATTCTCCTTAGAGATATGTGAAGACATATTTTTAAAGACTGTACTAGGGTTGGTATCTGCTATCTCGCTCTCGAGGTGACGACTGGTACTAGGTGGGTGGTAAATTCCTAGGTCAGACAGGGCCCCACCCGAGGGATTATGATCCGTTGAGTTGGATGAGCTTGTAGAGGACATCTTCGTAGATGCAAGAACAGATGACTGACGCGATGTGCTCAGGCTGAGGGTTGGATAATCCGCAGCGGCATAATTGATATCTGCCATGATTCAAAAATGGCAAGTGAATTGTCGAAAAAGGTTTCAGGGATCAGAAGGGGAGGGTGTCGGGAAGTCGGCGTGCCAAGGAAGAAGTGAGGTCTGTAGGCTAAGTGAATTGTGAACCATGGGAGAAAGAGAAAAGTAGCCTACTAATTGGAGCGTTAGAGAACAATCTGGATTGGACAATATAGCAAATGGTAATTGCTTGGTAGGAGAACACAAGGCAGCAAACCTTCGGTGGTGGGGTGGATTATTGGCACAGTGCTTATAATTCTCTTTTGGTGCGAAGACAGTCACTGTGCGTACTCGTGCTAGATCTAGGGCAAGGGCGCAACCCTCCCCCCACTTCAAACCCTTCAATTAATGGGAGGGGGAGCAGACAAAGCTCTCCAGAGTGAGAAATCCTACCATTTCTCGCCAATTTATTACCTACTCCCCTACTAATGTTAAAGTCTACAAATACAAACATCCTTTGCCTCAGTGCTTTCACTTTCTAGTTGTTTCTCACTCGCTTCTGGTTTTGTCCGGAGGAGATCTACAAGTTCGAGGGAAAGATCTTACGTGAAGACTCACTTAACCTTTTTTCTGGAGGCAGTGGAATGAGCCCTGAAGCTGAATTGCCCGTGTTTGGCGGATCATAGCTAATAGAGCTAACATATCTTTTGCGCAAGGAATAAAGAAGAAAAAACAATGCTAGGTGCAAGGATATATGGCTGGAGAAAAATCATATATGATGGGATACAAACCTGCAAGGTATAAACTAGACTGTCATGCTAACAGAACTGCTACCGAACTCTACAGTGGTCAGGAAAAATAGAAATTCACAAACCCGGGCATGACTTAAGAAGCAAGCAAGTCCCCAGGGAGGTTCACATTAGTGTAGTAGCATAAGTGCATTCCAGGCTCGCCTCGTGCGATTTTCTTCGATCTCAATGGGGAGGATGTCTAAGGAGGCCTCCATGAGTAAGGTTCTGGGGGAGAGCGGCAGCGGGTTCGCCGAGGCAGTGCTTTCTGGGCCTCGCCCTCAGGGTTACCGCTTGGTGGGATCGTAGTAGAGCTACCACCTCTGCTGGCCAGGCGTCGGGGCGAATGAGAGAGGTGTTTGGCCGTCAGGGTCTGGCTTGTCGGGATCAACATCTTGCGGCATGAGTTGTATTCTCACCCCCCCCTCATGCCCATCCCTAGCAACGAACCAGAGCGGTGTTTGGCTACAATTGTTCTAACCTGTCAGGGTTGACCTCTTCTCGCATGAGTAACATTTTCACCACCTCCCCATTCCCTGTCCACCAATGCCGTGTTTCTGAGTACATTACTGATTTCGTGATGATGGCGACACAACAGCACATGTTCGCACGATATGTCTGATATTCATATTCAATCATCTGTCGAGAATATATGACTAATCTCAGACATATCATATGAGCACTGCTCTTGAGTCCTCACCATCGCAAGATCACAACCGACAGTGAATGCCATACTTGGGGGTCGGAGCAAACCACAGGTGGAAGAAGGATTGAAGGCCTAAAAGACCTGAATTTGAAGAAGAAGCTGGTCGCTAAAGAGCTGACGCCGCTATAGAAGTCATTAGGGCAGCTTGTCTTCAATTATGTGAATGTTTTATACGGTGAACGAACACTAGGCAATGCTAAAGAGTTACAGAGGATGTATTCCTTGCATGCGCTAAATCATGTCCTAAAGTATGTTCCCACCCAAGTACAGATCATCTTCATACCAATAAAAACTCAGGACCCGAGGCCGAGTCCTAAAGAAAAATGCTCGCTTAGCAAAGGCTACTGACGAGGAAATAGAGGTCAGCGATTAAGGCTTCACAAGGCCCAAAATCCTTTTGATACTACCAACACGAAACGCTTGCGTGGAAGTGATAAATGCACTAGTCGACATACTACAACCAGAGTAACAAGTTCATCCTCCCTTGAATACCTAACACGTTGCCAACTATTCTAGGAAAACAAAAAACGCTTTCAAGATACACACTACACACCCCCGGATGCCGAGCTGATTAGTCCCAACAAGCCCGAAGACCTCCGTGCTCCCTTTTGCCGGAAACCACAACGACCTCTTCAGGTTAGGCTTAAAATTAACTCGGAAAACTCTCAAGTACTTTAGTCAATTCTACAAATCCGATATAATCCTCGCTTCACCGCTTGGGTTGCATATGACTATTGGTGATGAGTCCGACAAAAAAGCCCGACTAAGATTTCCTCTCCAGTATAGAATTGGTGGTGGTGGATCAAGCCGACGCGACACATTGCTTATGCAAAATTGGGATCACATAGAGCATATCTTCAAACACCTCAATTTGATACCCAAGGACCCGCATGGTTGTGACTTTGGGTGCGTGCGGAACTGGTATTTAGACAATAATGCAAAATACTTCAGACAGACGTTGGTGCTCGGCGGGTTCGTGACACCGGAGATGATGAAGTTGTTTAATCAGAGTATGTTAAATGCTGCCAGGAAAGTGAAGACTCAAGCAGAGTATGCAGGGTCCATGATTGATTTGGGGGTTCAAGTTCGACAGGCAATGCCCCCTCCCGCTCCTAACCCAACAATTCCTCTTACTAACTACCATATTATAGACATTCACAAGAATAGATCCCCCAACCTCAGCGGCAGACCCAGACGCCCGCTTCGACTTTTTCCCAAAAGCAGTCCTACCCTCACTCCCCCGAAACACCTCCACAAGTATATTAATCTTCATACCGAGTTACTTTGACTTCTTCCGAATGCAGAACTACTTCAACAACACCCCTATCTCCATCGGTGCCATCTCGGAAGAAAGACCCGTCTCCCCCGTCGCGCGCGCATGGTCATATTTCTTCACAGTCCGTCACTCGGTTCTTCTTTACAGTGGGCAAGCGCACCACTCCCGCCGCTACGACATCCACGGAGTCACAAGGGTGGTATTTTATACCCAGCCGGATAACTCCATTTTCTACCGCGAGATCGCGGGTGGCTTTATTGGGTGGAGCATTGGCGAGGGGAGTGTTACGGAGCAGCCGAAGGTGCGTGTGATATTTTCCAAGTGGGTGGGATGCTCTACGCTGGAGAGGGTCCTTGGTAGCAAGAGGGTCCGGGTTATGTGTACAGATAAGGGTTACACATTTGAGTTTGTTTGATGGGCCACCGTGATTGTGTGATGGATATTTAAAAGCGCTGTATATAATATTGTAACTTGATAATAGAGTACAGTTGGTTAGGAGGTCCTACAATTTTGGGCTCTTGGCGAAGTGTTGAATAATCCGCGCAAGGCGAAATAGATTCACCAACATTAGGCTCCCTTTCCCATCTCGCAACCCTCAACCGTAATTATTGGGAACTAGCACACGGGTAATTCCAGCAGTGCCCTCCTCCCCCGGTGAATCAAAACGCCAAAAGAAACCCCCCCGAATGCTGTAGCGCGCCCCGTATCATATTTATTTCACGAAAGAAAATAATCCTGCCCGCGCTCTTAAGAAACAAAAGTAACAGCCTAGAACCACCATCCCCTCTCCCAATTAGTCCTATTAACCCATCCCCATTCACTCAGCAAAACAGGAATTAATCCACTGACAGCACTAATCACACAGCAAATACTAACGTACAGCGACAGCCGCCGCCCGACACGCGCGAACCCCCAGAACACACCGAAGAAGCCATAGCAGGCAAACAAGGTCAGATGGACGAGCTGGAGGAGGAGAAGAGAAAAGGAAGAGAGAAGAGAACAGACACATTCTTATCCTTCCTCGAATCAACCATTCCAGGGACTGTCTGGCGGACGTATGTGCATGTACAGATTAATAGGAGGATTACTGGGAGTAGGGCATCGAAGTGGAAGAGGGCGGACTGTATTTTTCCTTTAGTTTTCTTTTTTGCTCAACTATAGTGGTGATGGGGGGAGCGGAAGAGGATTGATACCATCGTAGCTATGATACTACTAATGGGAGAGTGGGATAGTAAGCACCGGTAGTGTGGATGGCCGGGGGGGGGGGGGGTTGCGTCGAGTTGAGGTACGGTATGTAGGTATGATAGGCGGGTAATAGGTATAATATGTAAGGCAAGGTGACTTGAACTTGAGAAATGAAAGAGTTGGAGAGAGAGAGGGTAAAGATGAAGGTTAAAGAAGACCCTACAGTACTTCTTAAAGTTACGGTATCGTTGATCTCGGAAATCAGAGACAAAAAAAAATAAAACAACAATCACAAATTCATGACAAGATATTCAAGAAAGTGGTCGATGCTGGCGACATAATTCTCTACGTCCTAGATGCTCAAGACCCCGAAGGCACCCGTTCCTGCGATGTGGAAAGACAGATAATGGGGGCAGATGGCAGCGAGAAACGACTAATCCCTATCCTGAACAAGATCGATCTCGTGCCAGGAGCTCCTGAAAGGGTGGTTGGATTATCTCCGCAGATACTTCCCAACACTGCCACTACGGGCGAGCAGGTCTGCTGCGAATGCCCAGACATTTGATCATAAATCCTTGACGGTACAGGGCAACTCAGCTACTCCTCTGGAGGCTCTAAAGTCATTTGCGCATGCCAGGCAGCGCAACCGGTTAGTATCAGTGGGTGTAATTGGATACCCGAATGTTGGGAAATTATCAGTTATCAACACCCTTACCGGCCGTCTGGGTGGCTTACGGATGGCCTGTCCGACAGGGGCTGAAGCCGCCGTCACCACCAGCTTACGAGAAGTCAAGTTAGACAAAAAGCTCAAAATGGTGGCTCAAAGGACGACCAGGCACACCTCATCCTCCTAAGTGCCCTCCAACTAAAGCAAATCCTCGACCCGGTACCCGCAGTTGCCCTTCTCATCTGCCGGCTATCTACATCCCACACGCTCTTTGACAAACTTCTCCCCTTTTACAACCTCCCTCCCATCATCGATACTACCGCCACTGATCTCACAATAGGCTTCCTAATGTAGGTCGCATGAAAGTGTGGGCGACTAGGTAAAGGAGGCATCCCCGACATCGAAGCAGCAGCAGGTTGGGTTAATCCTCCCAACCGCAGTCACAACGACTACCAAGGTTTTAAGCCGGCTACCGCTGCCATAATGACTGACGATCGGAAAAAGATTGTTAAAGAGTCGGCTAAAGAGTTTAAATTGGATCGGCTGTGGGGTGAGGATTGGAAGGTGGACAGGGCGAGGAGATGGAGATACAGGATTGGTGATCCTGTGGCATCTTTTGTTTTTCTTAATATAAAAGCCTATATAGTGCTCTAGCCTTTCCGTATATATGAGCTATTAATGTATCCCTTAAACTGTTCTTCAAGCACTCGCACTAAGTGCGGATACACCTGGTTGTGGAAGCGATCGGTGGTGACTATGGCTGATTGCAGTAACACCTCGCTAATGTGTCGCCACCGATTGGCGTCCCAGAGATAAACTTGAGCTAAGCGAGCCAATAAGATAGGTGGTCGTGTCAGCCGCATTTCAAGCTTGGCAACCCCTGTGCCAAGCCCATCAACGTCATTTGGAACATACTGGCAGTTGGACTCCAGCTCCGTGAAGCGGACCAATTGGAATAACCACATCGCAGATTCTCCCGAGCCAGGCGCGCCGCCTCCGTTGCCACCTCGGGAACTCGTTATTTCGTGGCCTTCGTTATTAACCTACCCTTATTACCATCAGCCGAGAATTCGTACTCCGACTCCTACTGGCAAGGCAATTACCATCCAGCAGTACAAACCTCGTGGCACTCAAACCCCCTGCAGACTCTATCCCCAGGGGGAAGCGGAAGCTTCTTTCAGTCAAAATCCTTGGCTTCATGGGCAACGAAACGAGCTTCCAGAACCTCCCCGTCAATCTGCACTGCTATCGGTCACTTTGGATTTTAGCGGGGGAGGTGGTGTTGTTGAGGAATTAGCGGTGGGGATTTAGAAATAGGATTTTGGGGTTGTCTCGTTCGATTCACCGTTTTGGGGGATTCATCTAGGGGTTATATCTGCTGGGTTGGGGAGTTTAGTTCAGAAGGGAAGAGTCCTTCCGAGGAAGATGGTTCGGCCGCGGGTGGGGGGGTGTATTCGGGCGAAAATTCGAGTATGGCTCCACCATCAACAGTTCATTCTGGCAGCACGGTGGATGAGTCCTTCGATAGAAGGCCTGAGCGGAATTTTACGATTGTAGAGAGTAAGCAAGGTATGCACTAATAATAATATCCTGGCGGGGGGAAAATAGCAATTGCGTGACAACGGCACCCCTCCCAATCGCCCAAGGATACGCAAGAGCCTGCGCGAGCTAGCTGGAAACTCTTTGGCAATCGCTTCTCCCGAGTCCTCCGAGAAGCCGCCCTCTCTAGTTCGCAGACTCGGCAATAGCAGTCACCCACAACCACGAAGAACTAGCGACGACGACGACGGAGAGGGTGGGGATGGCTGAAAGGACAATGTAGATGAGAGGGATCGTGGCAGCGATTCTGAAGGGAATGAGTGGAAAATGGGTACGTTTATAGTGACGACTACAGCGATCTCGACAGCGAAGGGGCATCCATGCAATTATCAAGGGAAAGCAGGGTGGATGAAAAGATATAGTGGGGCACCAGACACGACCCGAGATACCCCTGGCACACTACTGGATGGAGGGATATTTTTTTAAGGCAATTTGGCCTTTTGGTTTGAATTTAATAAAGTGCTATTAACACAAATAGACAGGCAAACCCACAAGAAAGCAGACATGCAAATCCACAAGCAAGGTGACATGAAAACCCACAAACAAACCAACAAGCAAACCAATCAACCTTGGGGCTCTAGCCTCTCTTACCGCCCAAGTAGTTGTCAAGTTTGTCATTAATATGGTCGAATCGGCTGTTGCTAGTCTTCTCAATAGTTTCCATTTTTGCCTCAATGGTTTCCATTTTTGCCATAAGAATCCTTTCACCATTAACAGCAACATCCTCAGCATGCTTTCTTATCCTCTCTTCTTGAGAGACATCGTAAGAATAAACCTTCAAGATTACCTAAGGTATGTGTATTAGCGGATATCGTAGAAATAGAATGCAGGTCATACAGCGAGAAATCCAACCAGGATTGTGCCCACACCGACAGCCAGCACGCCTCTAAAATTGTTTCCTGTGTGATTCTTAAATTCAGCCAGGTTGGTGATAGAATCCGCAACACGAGTATTCGCAGTGGCAATATCCTAATGTTTGTTAGACTTCTATTCAGACAAACGTGGATGACAAGTTCTTACTGCCTGCAACTGGTAAATTGTATCGAGCCCCACTGGCACAACAGTGTCCAGTGTTCCCAAGCGTCCAGTCCGTCCGTCTTTTGCCTAGGACGGGACGGACGCTAATTGTGAGGCCTTTGGACGGGACGGACGCCAAATTGTAGTCCGTCCTAACCCGTGCCCGGGACGGACGG
>Ga0307509_10002229_pt1 | contig 31731 bp, 40 predicted proteins | sample 10_EM_MG_FD_202245 | JGI IMG/M metagenome (GOLD analysis project Ga0307509, IMG submission 202245) | Populus trichocarpa ectomycorrhiza microbial communities from riparian zone in the Pacific Northwest, United States - 10_EM | ecosystem: Host-associated > Plants > Roots > Unclassified | place...
TTAAGCGTTTGGCATTCTACTTCGACAACCAACTTTTCCTCGAGAGAACTAAATTGAGTGAAGCTTTGAGCTTAACTATATTAAGTTTTACCGTTGATTCTTCTGAATTATTTTACCTCATCTTTATGTTCTACTTTGAGTGTTTGGTGCGGTCGCAACCTTAGAGTTCACCTCTCTACAGGGTGCCCCTGTTACATATTGCTACAATATAGTTCACCACAAACCACAACATCAAGCTTATCACCAAAGACAACACCCCCACCCTCTCTGTCCTCAAATCCCACCGCCCTGCCATTGAGGAAGCCATCAGAGCAACCATACCAGCAGCAACCGGCCTTAGCAAGGATGAAATCTGGTACAAGGTCATCGTTCATGGCATTCCCACTACCAGTTCCTTCAACACTGTCCAGTCTGAAGTCCAAGACTTCAACCCTGGTATCCACCTTCCCCGCCCTCCTAGATGGCTCACCACTAAGACCCAACGTTCTAAGAAATCAGCATCTACCATGGTTCTTACAATTTCGGGCAAAGATGAAGCAACCAAGGCAATCACCCCTGGCCTGTCCATCTTCGGCAGAAACTTCAAAGTTCACAAGTACCTCACCTTTGGACCAGACACTCAATGCAATAAATGTTTAGCCTTTGGACACCATACCTCCAAGTGCACAGACGATACCCACTGTATCATTTGTGCTGGTCAGCATCCAGGATACCTCCATACCTGTGGCCATTCTAACTGCCCTACCAAGGGTAAACAGTGCCTTCATACCACCCTCAAGTGCAGCAACTGCAGAGACCCACACCAGGCTGACTTCGAAGAATGCCCAACATAGCTCAACGCATACCAGGAAGCAACTGAGAGGAGGAACAGGGCTGACTATGTTTCTTTACATGTATTTCCTTTGCTTTGTTTCGCATTAGGCGGGGAGGTGGATTTTGTTTGTTAAGGGGATGATTTGTTAGTACTTATGCCAGGGGGCCACTGCAAAGTTGCAACTATCATTTAGGAGAAGGTTATCACGGACCGACACTTTGTGTCATTTATGTATGGTAGTTACCGCTTCATAGCCTTCGGGCTCCATAAGCGTAATGAATTATAAAATAATAAGTCCCGTTACTTAGTGACCACCTTTGCGACATCTGCCTTCAGTGTCTAGTAACCTTATGCGACTCAACCCATTTCGCCCAAACAACCTGCATCAGCCCGCCAAAGACCTTCCCGAATATATCCTGCGAATGGAATCCAGTTGGATGGACGGCTGCGACGTATATAGTGTTACGAGGAGGGCTCCAAAGCCCTTGTCTTTGGTGAGGGGACACAACTAGGGCAATATCTGCCGGTGTAGCGCCTTCCCAACACTGGTGCGGGAGGGGGGTGTTGGCAGTCACCTTTTTTGAACTCAGAACCTAAGGTAGGGTAACTATAGGTCTTTATTCACTAATAGAAGGGTGAGCCTTCTGGTATCCCTAACACGAGCTCCCTCTCTCTAAGCTTCGTCCTCTAATACTTCTAAGATTTTCTTTCTATTGTTTTCTAACAACCAATGAAATTCTTTTTGATCTCCAGGCAGTAGGGTGAAAGACCTGATGCGTTTACTTGTCCACATGAGGAAAGCCTTTCCTCCCTATTCAATGCGTGCCCTACTCAGCATGTCCGGGTTTTCCTGGTGAAAACCCTCTACTAATTCCTGAGCGTTCTCCAAACTCTCAGGTGGCTCCCAGGTGTTCTCGTCCTCCGAACATCCTTTCCATTTAACAAAATACCATAGTTCGTGCATTCACTTATTGCGACTGCGAACCTCTCTTGTATAAGAGATTATTTCACTCTTTTCTATCCCTTCTACTTCCTACTCAAGATCACGATCGATCTCCTCTTGCTCTCGTGGAGGCTGTTCTCTTCCTTCTCAAACTGAAGTTCGATAAGGTTCCAACAGCGAAACATGGAAGGTTGGATGTATACTCTATATAGACGATATTTCGAGTTTGAAAGCGCGATTTCCTTTTGCCTTTATGATTTTGAAAAGTCCATAAAGCTTTGGACCTAGTTTCTTCAAGGCTCCTTTGGTACGAATGTTTTTTCCATTTAACATTACTAAATCGCCTTTCTTATAATGCGGCTATTGTAATTCTTTTCAGTCATAGTATTTTTTTATCTCCTCTTGAGCATAGTTCAATGATTCCAGCGCTCGTTCATGAATCGCCTTCATCCAGTGACTGTATAATTCGGCCCCTGGATTTTGAGCTTCTCGCTCTCTCATCCATTCTGTCTGTGGATGATAACCTTAATTCACAAAGAAGGGTGACATCCCATGTGCGTTTGTCACAGAATTATTGTATGCGAATTCGGCTAGTGGCCACAGCAGGTACCACTCATCTTGGTTATAGTTGATGATGTTTCTTAAGTAACCTTCCAGCACTTGGTTGGTCCTTTCCGTTTGACTGTCCGTTTGCGGGTAGTATGCTGTTGACATTTTTCTCTCAATCCATAGTAGCTTGCATAGGGATTCCGAAAATTCTCCCGAGAATGTTGCGTCCATGTCGGATATGATTTTCATGGGTAACCCATGAAGTTTCCAAACTTTCCGTAGGAAAACGTTAGTGACCTCCTTTGCGGTCGCCTTTGTTGGGAGACCGATAAAATGTGCCATCTTCGTGAATTGGTCAACTACTACCATCATCTCAGTGTAGCCTTGTCATTCTGGTAGTTGGGTTATGAAATCAGTTGAGATATAATTCCCTGCTGCGTATGGCGTTTCAAGAGGTTGAAGTAATTCCCATTGCGTATGTTGTAGAGACTTATTGGGCTGGCATTCGTCACAAGATCAGACATAGTCGTTTCTCCATTCTGTGAGTCCTTTCCAATATAAATCCCTTGTGATTATCTCCATCATTTTTTCCATCCCAACATGTCCTGCTACTGTCAAGTCATGGCATCCTTTCGCAATCTTGGTTTTTAGAGCATCATCTGCAGGTATGTATAGTCAGTTTTTGAAGTAGGAAAACCCATCCTTGTATTGCCAATTTGTAGGCAATTCTTTCCCACCAGTTATTAGATCCTTTAGCGTCGCTTCTCTAGCCAACCAGTCCACATTGTTTCTTGACACATTTTGGACTTCTTCCAAGAGCTTTGGTTCGTACTCTTGTAATAGGGCTTTTGATATAATGACACTTGATACCATGACTTCTTCTCAAAGGAGCCATGGGTTTCGCCCGATGTCTTTTTCACTAAACAATTGATTTTCTCAGCTGTCCGCGTTTAGCTGACACATGACTGGTTGCACCTGTTCCACTGCAATGGTTCGCTTAGGCGATAGGTCTGTCCTACCAAATCCCTTGTCTCCTTGATCCGTTATCTGTAGTCTGTCTACCTCCATCATTCCTGATGTATCTATCTTTTTGATGATCATTTGTGCAATTCGCTCCCCTTCCTCAACCTGATAATTCTTTTTGCCATGATTTATCATAATCACCACCTTTACTTCTCCCAGATGGTCGGCATTTATCACGCCTCCACCAATTCCTATACTTTCTTTGTGTGCTAGACCTCTTCGTGGGGCAATTCTAGCATAAGTTCCTTGCCATATTCCTATCTCAATTCCGGTTCCGATAAGCTTCTGCCCTTGCGCTGGAATCAGCACCTCTTCCAGAGCATATAAATCATGTCCTGCCCAAAACCTGGAGCCTCGAGATGGTAATGTGGCCTTGGATGCCATCTTCATTACCTGAATGGCCATGGCCTGTTTCTTTAGGATAAGTTTCTGCAGTTTTTCCTGGACTGGTTTATCCTGTACAAAGCTAATTAACAAGTGTTCAGGTTTCAGGATTGATTGCTCAGTAATCTCAGCTCGCTCCTCAGGATGATGCTCCGGTTGTCTGCTTAACCCGTCGGGTTTACCACTTCGGGATCCTGGCCGATAGACAATTTTGAAATTGAACGATGCAAACAGTTGCGTCCAAAGGATTTGCCTATGATTCCACTTTTTTGTGGTTAAGAAGTGTTGCTAATTCTGATGGTCGGTGTAGACAGTGATTGGTTTGTCTGCACCATACAAGTAGTGTTTCCATTTCATGAACACTTCCATTATCGCCAGCAGTTTCTTATCATGAATCTCATAGTTGCGCTCTGCCGAATTCAATTTTCGGGAATGGAATGCTACAGGGTGAAGCGATTTATCCTGAAATTGTGATAAAATAGCTGCAGGCGCAAAATCACTTGCATCAGTTTCAATTCCCCTCGCTTGTTCCAGGTAAAAATGTGCCCGGATTGAAGTTGTCGTAAACTGTTGTTTGAGCTCCTCAAATGCTTTATTCTGCTCCCTTCCTAAACTAAACTTCTGCTTATTCCCTTTCAACATCTCGGTAATTGGTTTACATATCTTCAAAAAGTCTTCAATGAATCTTCAATAGAAGTTTGCAAATGCGAGGACAATCTGTACTTCCTTTACGGATCTCGGCGGCTTCCACTTCCTCATAGAATCCACCTTTCTTGTACTTATTATCATCCTATCGGTTGCCACAATATACTCTCTGAACTCAACAGCTTTCACATGGAACTCGGACTTCTTAATGGACACTGCTTATTGATACTCCATTAACCATGAGAGTACTTTCTTGACCATGGCGACATGTTCCACATGCATCTGGGAGAAGATGAGGATATCATCTAGATACACCACCCCTGGTCGAGAAATTCGCATAGTATTTTATTCATCATAGGTTGGAAAGTTGTTGGAGCATTGACTAATCTAAACAGCATGACTTTGTACTCGTATTATCCATACCAAGTTCTGAACACTGTTTTCCATTCATCACCCTTCTTAATACGAATCAGGTGATAACCATCCTTTAGGTTTAACTTTGTGAATATTGTGGCTCCAGCTACTCGATCTCGTAACTCACTCATTAGAGTGAGCGGGTATTCATTGAGAATCGTCAACTTGTTGAGTTGTCAGTAATCCACACATAACCGTAAGCGACCGTGGGGTTTTGGTAAAAACAAAATTGGCACTCCAGCTGGCAACTGGATATGCGTAATGTTTTCTTGCGCCAGCATTTCATCGAGGTAAGCTTTGAGGGTGTTCAATTGGTATTGTGACATGGGGTAAACAGGTTCTCAAGGAGGTTCGGCTCCTTCCTTAAGATGGATCGCGTGATTGAATGTTCGTCTAAGGGGTATTTTTTCCAACGCCTCCGGTTGAAATAAATGCTTAAACTGAGCATATTCTCATGGTAACATCTCTAGCTCCACTGTGTCCTTCTCCTCTAATCTTTCCATTCTTCCCACATACTGGGCCTTTGGATCGTATACGACTGATTTGTCATACTCAAATAAATCCTTTACAGCCTCGTCTTCGACATGGTGTCTGCATGCATCTTGTTCAAAAGCCCATTTCTTTGGTTCGTCCAAGTTTGAGATGTGGGGTTCATGGTACCATCATCCAAAAGGTATGATAAGGTCGAAGCGTGCTGTGGGTACTATTTCTGCAGAGATAGAGGACTTTTCCAATTTCCAATGTGATGGGGTGGGAAAATCTGTGACCGCCTGATGAGCTCAAGAGTCCATCGAATCCAACTATCTTAATGGGTTTTTTTTCGGACTTTGGATGGAATGTTGAGTCTTTCAACAAGTTTTTCACTTAATAGGAAACAACTGGTACCTGAGTCCAGTAAAACGTAAATGCGCGTACGTTTGCCCTCAACATCTATTTGGACAGGTCCTTCCGGACATGAATAGTGTTTTGAAAAACTCAGGATCGGCCTTTGAGGGTCGTCCAGTTCTTCGTTTTTTCTTTTCAAATGCATTTTCTCGATGACTGTGGTTGTTTATTACCACGCCTGAACAGTTTTGTCCAGAGAGGACTCCTCAGATAAACTTTCTGAATTTGTATTCTGGGCAGCCAACTACAAGTGGTCTTTACCTCCTGCCAAGGAGTTCCCAAATACTAGGCATTACGGTCTCGCACAATGGCTCTACCTTGCAACTAGGCCTGTGCAGTCCGTATTGTTGACTTAGTTTGTAGATCATTGATGACTGATCGGGAATGGTACCTCAGCCATTACCATATGGGAAGCTAACCGAGAAACCTGTTGGGCTTTGGTTAGTGTAGAGGCTTAAACAAGCATTCCCTAAATCACTAAAGCCAGAGCTCGGGCAACCATCCTCAAAGTGCCACTCTTCCTCATCATATTCAGAACCCTCATGCTAGAGGGGCACCTGTCTCGACCTCAGGGATAGTTTAAATGAGATAGTGTGTCTGAATAACCCGATGTATCCTAGTTTTTAACTTCGAGTGTCTTTGATGGATCCCCGTCTATGCAGCGCCCGCTTTTGCTAGATTCCAGTAATTTTGTGATATCTTATCCCTTAGATCAAAGTAGATTAGTCTCATCTCTATTGGCTAGATTCCAGACATGCAAAGTCGGAAATGGTCTCGCTTTTTGCATCCTTCCCGGCCCTCAACGTCTCTCTATCTTTCCTTGATCCGAGCCTAGTGTCTTTGTCCTCATTCAGTTGCAGTACTCCTAACCAGATTGAACTGAGTTATTGACTTCCAGGAACAATTACATCAGAACTGTGTCATCTCAGTGCCTGGCTGGACTCTGTTCCTGCATCTTATGACTTGATTCCCCTGCTTCCGATTTGTCTAACCATCATTTCTCTGAGGCTTACCGGCCACGGGGTTCATTCGATATAGATTCCTTGTTCTAGGACCTCAATTATAAGGTGTAGCCGCATTGCTCTTTTTGAGTTTTGATTTCCGGAGTTAGGCCCGGACTACCCATCCGCCGGCGCCGGTGGTGCCTGAGGACTTTATAGTTCCTCGCCGTCATACAGGTCCCATGCCTGTAGACGATCTCCCCTGTTCACTGACCGTGAACTTTCTCTATGGCTTTGTTCAGCCATGTCAGCTAAGCATTTTCTTGGATTTGGGTTTTGATCGCGTTTTCGTTTACTTGTCTTCTACCTTTTGGTACCAATTATCATGACAGTTTACTCTTTTTGACAATGTTTCCAGAAGCGGTTTGTTATTCCACATCGTGTGCATCCCTTGTTATTTCTCCGTCGGTCAATAACATCTTTAGGGATTGTGTCGTGAGCTTTGTCCCAGTCCGTATGCACTACCTCTTTTTATGCGGTAGATCCTTTCCTTCAACCATACCTTCTTATGAGATACCTTAGGCTTTCCCATATAGGTTGCTCATTTTTCCTTTATATACCTTCTCAGGGGTCTTGGATTGCTCTTTGTCGGAGCCTGGTCTTCTGTCTTTTGACTTGTCGCTGTCCCCGAGGATTCTCCCTTTTCACGTCTAAGGCGCATGTCCTCTTCATGGTCCTCATATTGAATCATGGCATTCTTAAACCCTTCTAGGCATAATTTGTGATTGGGATATGTCTTGAACGACAGCCATAGTAATCCGGCTTCCAGCATCTGAGCTTTGAGCATGTCTTTCCATGCTACCCCTTGGAGTCCTACTTTAATGTTGTGGTTCTCCATTTTTAAAAGATATTGTCGTATGTCCCCCTCATACTTTTCAAGCTTCAGGGTTCTTTCTGCTTCATTAGTTGGTGCAAAGCGTTCAGTTAGCCGTTGCTCAAACATGAACTATAGTTCATCCCCTTCTTCTTTACTGTATCCCAGGGCCCCGCTGATCTTTTTTCTATAGGCCTCCATTAAAGGGGTCACATCTATTCCCTCTATTCTTGCCATGGCGTATTTGACCTGGTCCACCTCTACTGTCCATAAGTGTTCATGCTGTTCGAAGTAATCTTGGACGGCCATCAGCCATATGCCTATATCCTGATAGGGTTTATTTTTGAATACCCATGGTGGATCAGAGGGTCTTTTGTTACGAGCCATCGTTCCTGAGCAATTGCTTTCGCCATGATATCTACAACGTCCTCATCGTCTTCCTCAGCATTGGGTTCTTGTCTTTTTCCTTTCTTTCTCCGACTTGGGCCTCCTTTTGGATCCTGCCCATCGTCGTTGTTGTCACCGTTGTCATCTCCCGGGTTGGGGTCTCCTGCCTCATGTATCGGGGGAGGCGGTCTTCAACCCTCTGCATTTGTTCCTCCGTGTTCTGGAGTTTGATTTGACCTTATTGTGGGGACCGCGTCAGTACTCTGTATGGGTTCCGCCCTATTATCAGTAACTATTGTCGGGGCTACTAACCATTGAGCCGACATGGCTCCTACCTATACCTAAGCTTTCAGCTCTAACATGGCTTCGTGAAGCGTTTCCATTTCTGCCTCATGTCGGCCCTGCTGTTCCCTCAAGGCTTCTTGACGTTCCTCTTTGTAATGTCTTATTTCCACCTTATAATTGGCATGGTCGTTTGCTCGGGCCTCCTCAATTTTGAGGATGCGGTCTTGGAGTTGCTCGTCCTGGAATTGGCTATGTACTGCTTGTTCCTCTTGACATGCATGATGAGTCCGGAACTCTGCTTCGACTCTTGCCACGATCCCTGCCTAAATATCCTTGAACTCTTGCTCCACCAATCCAATGGCTTGCTCAAACATTTCCAATTCCTGGACCAGCAGGGATTCGCCCTGTTCCAGTCTGCACTGGAGCTTTCCTAGTCCTTTTGCCTGTTCCTGACCCTTGGCGGAAAGTCGTCCTATGTCCAGATACATAGAATTTCGTGATTTTGCAATTCGTTAACTAAATTTCCCCATAACACCTTCCAGGTGGCCAGCAAATTGGCTTAACACATGGTTTGAGATAAAGGTAGGAGTTGGGGTTATGGAATGTCCCCATGTTAGTTGTTCAAGAGCTGGGCTTCTGATCAAACTTGGGGTGGGTGGACCTGGAGTTTGGCTAACACTATGGGCAATAGATTCGTCTCCGCCTGTCATTATTGAATCGCTGGTTTCTTCTGTAATCGTTAGTGATCATGATGTGTCTAGTCACCGATACACCAGGGAACTTTGTTGTGCTTAATTGCACAGGTTTGAAGGATATCTGATGATGCTTATCGAATGGACTTGGGGTTAAGCCAGAGAAGTGGAATCTTGTAGTCCTTGTCGGATGTAGGGTAGAGTGTACAGTAGTCTTCGTACACTGGAGGAATTTCTTCTATCTTTGCCAGATAGGTATTGATAAGTTGTTGAGAGGTAGAGATAACGTAGAACCTTTTCGAGGGCCTTCTTAGCTCGAAAGATATTTCTGGTAGGGAGGATTGCAGTTGCAAAATATCAAAGTAGAGTTGAATATTGTCACTAATAGTCGTCGAGAAGAGAGAGTGGTTTGGTCTTGGTTCGAAGACGTAATTGAAGAAGTCGTCTTCAACCATATAGTGAGCCTTGGTAACAAAGAGAACTATCAAGATACTGTTTGGCGGGAGCCTATCTCAAAGACTTGCGAGACACCTCAGGCCGATACTCTTTATGGTTGATGGAGATTGTCTAGGAAGGCTCAATGACTAAAGTAGAGATAGGTAGAATGATAAAAGATTTTCTGGCGTAAATGTTTTTTTATTGATAAGATCTCTTCTCCATTGGTTCATGATGTTCAAATAGCTAGGAAGGCACCTCAATATTTATATGACACGTCTGGGTAGTCGTGGGTTACATCTAGTTCTCATACTACTTACGTACCTGCTAACAAATTCCAGCTTCATCTAAAAGTGCAAACACTATTTGACCCTTACAATTCTATTACCTCACGTGACTTCCGAATCGCAACACCATGATTATTTCTGACCGTGCTCCCACACATCAGTCTATTTGTTACGATCCATCTTCGTCAACATGGAGTTTGCTTACCACTGTATAGACAGAATTGTCTCCCTGATCGAACCAACAAAGGAGCCAGCTTTGGTATCGAACCTCCTAGCAGTGCCGGTGTCTCATGCACTTGACAGCTGCGAGGCATAAGATAGACATGTCCCAATAATCGCACCAATGGCCATTATCTCTCCATAGTCAGATCGCTATCGTATGGTTTCATCAGTATCAGATGAATACTAATGACCTATGTGAGTGCGAGTATGTTTGATTTCTCAAACTACTTCCAACAAGACCAATCACTTCTGCCACTTTCATCGCGAGAGCGTGGAGTATAGAATGATGTTGCTTAACCATTGTCCATAAAAATATCCCGTTACTTAATGACCACCTTTGCCACTTCCGCCTTCAGTATCTAGTAACTTTGTGCGACATGGACCGATTTGGCTGAAACCACTTGCATCAGCTCGCCAAAGGTCCTTTCCCATATATTCTGCGAACGGGATCCAGTTGGACGGAAGGCCACACTGTATATGCGGTTATAAGGAGGGCTCCAAAGACCTTGTCTTTTGTGAGGGGACGCAACTACGGCGACGTCTGCTGGGGTAGCACCGTCCCAACGCTGGTGCGGGAGAGGGGTGTTGTTAGCCACCTTTTTTGAACTCAGAACCTAAGGTAGGGTAACAATAGGTCTTTATTCATTAATGGAAGGCTGTGCCTTCCGGTATGCCTAACCCTCGAGATTTGTTGCCTTTTACGCATTCTGATAGAGAATTTTCAGGACGCTTAGGAGGTTACTTGGCATATTCTTTGGTGTACAGAAACTGAGCCTTGGAGATCAACAGGGCGCAGTAGGAATGATTGGGTATGGGTGGACCCAGGTAATAGGAATATTTATGCAGTATTAAAAGAATTTTATCCAGCTCGCTTAGTATCAATAATGAAAGTGTGGGATATAAAAACATGTTTCGTAGATAGACATTTATTGTTAGATAGAATCAATCTTGAGAATTCAGGAAAGCTTTATGACATTTCCAGGCTTGTTACAGATACTTTGAGCACTGCTAAGGGCCCAACCGGAACAACAGAGATAGTGGTTGGTTTCAAATCGATCATGGAAATGGCGCATTTGCTATCAAAGAGAGAAGTAAATAACACACTCTTTTCTCTAAATAATTGGATTGATTTAGAAACCTGTAAGAGAATATATTGAACAGATTACAGTATAAAAGTCCATTCTTTGTGTGATCGCGGAAACCAAGATAGATGCAAAAGAGACACCAAAAGTACATAGAGTAAATGGGTCAAGATAATACAAGAAATTAGAAACTGTTAAACAAATTTTGAAAGGTTAGAAATAGACGATAGGAAGTCTAAAATATATAAATGGGAGTGCAATAAGCAAGATGAAAAAGAATTTGGGATGCTTATATGGAAACTTCAAAAGTGAGTTGTAACACTACCGGGTTAGGTTCTGAGCTTAAGAAAGAGCTCCTGGGAGGCTCCAGGGGGATGGAGTTCATAATGGAGAAATTATGAGAGAGAGAATTTGGCAAGAATGACATGAGCCTGAGACCAGGCAGAGTTATTCTGGATATACACAAGGGCAAAGGGGCTGTATAATGGCAGAATATGCTCAAGTGGAAAAACAAAAAAACAACAGGGGTCGGTTATGCGAGAAACAATCCCTAGCCAAGGAAATATAGGGCAACAGAAAAAAGCAAAGGATTGGGGACGGGGCAGGTAGCAATTAAGCCTCCTGACGGCCATATGAGGTTTGAGAAAATGGCGTAAATGTATTAGGGATAGGAGGGATAGGGAGAGAGGACATTATCAGAAAATACAGGGAGATATATATATAATACATGAGGTGGAACTTTTTTTTGCTGATGTTATTTGACTTATATATAAAATTTCTTGTTTCTTCTTGACCACTTCCTCAACTCTTGTCTTGTGTGCTGAGTAATCTTATTCAATGTGAACCGATTTAGCTTCGAGAGCTTATATAGGTTTTCCAAAAGTAGCCTATACCCTATGAACAAGATCCAGTCCGAGGGACAGCTATGACGTATAAGAGGTTAAAAGAAGGGGTCCAATGACTATGTTATCTGCCAAGAGGATGCAACTACTACGGCATCTGCCAGTATAGCACCATTCCCATACTGGTGCAGGAGAGGTGTTAGGTTACCCTATCTGCCCTCAGAACTCAAGGTAGGGTAACTATGGGTCTTTTTTGTCTAAGGCAAGGCTAAGCCTTGCAGTATGCCTAAAAGAGGGAATATAAAGAATAATTATCAGGTTTTTGTTTTGCCCATATATCTTTTGTTGAAATGTCTTGTTATTTTGAAAAGTTGAGCTTTTGGTAGGAAAGAAATAAATGTGTTATGTTAGCCACCCTGGAAATGCTTAGTAATCTATGATTTGTTGCACAAGAAGTAGGGTTTGGACTTCTAAATATATTTTTCTCATAATTAAATGATTTTATTCCTAGTTGAAATCTTTATATCATATTATTATTCAAGCCCTTCACTATACAAACTTGCAGAATGTCAGGCTTAGCATCAAAATATGCACAGCCACATGTAACTCTTTTTTTAAGCCTTGTGCAGGTTTTGAATGGCACGAACCATATCATATCTATTTTTTTTTCTACTTGTATGCGCCTCAAACCTAATTTCCCACAATCTACCGGTACTCGAGTACAGTATATTCCTACCTTTTACAAGTACCTAAGAACTTAGCCTCTCTTAGTTAGAGGCCTAAACCGAATCCCTAGGGTAACGATGAGATAAAGAAAAAACTCAGAAAGAGGAAGAGCTGACAAACTGACGACCGTTTTGAAATCGATCATACTGGTTTCCTCTTTTTCCTCCAAAAGTCACGTGGAATATTCCGATAGACCAGTCAATTCCCGGATTTCGTTCCGGACTACTCCGCAGTGAAGACAAAACGGTAAATATACGACAGGTTTGTCCCGAGGAATTGGTGATACTTGTAAGGCGGTTGAAGTATTCAAATGGTGGCGGAATACACAGTGACTGGAAATGTTGGTAGGAGCTTGGCCAATCCGGGAAGATAAATGTTGCGCCCTGAACTCCAGTACACGAGCACCTGGGAGGGTTGAGCACTTGGTAACCTCGGGCTTAAATCTCCTCGAGCAAACCTAGAAAATTTGGGAATTAGATGAACACGAGTTACTGTACTCGAGTACTAGTACACTACTAGTACGAGTACTCGAGTATTGATATCATGCAGCACGGTTGAAGCAAGGAGATTCCCCATTCTGTAGTTCTTATCGCTTATTGGTGGAAGTGAGAGGGTGTCATGGGTGCTCTGGACGAGTAGGGTATCTTCATGCTACTCCTCCATTGGGATCAAATCACTCCCATCTTGGGAGCATGACGCCCGCTCCTGCTTCCATTCCCGGTTCCTGACATGATGGGTCGGAGGAGAAATGAAGCATAGATCAGGGGGTCTGATTGGAAGATACCGCTTACCGTTTTACATTCGTTCGTTTGGTACTTGTAATTGTTATTCGCTTTTCTCTAGGTAGAGTGTTTCCTCTTAACGTGTGGTCTTTACCATGGTTTAGCTCTACGATTTCTGGTAGTCTAGTAGTGAGGTAGGTGAGGTGAAGAGGAAAAAAGGGGAGGGGAAAAAAGGAAAGAAAGAAAGAAAGAAGAGAAAAGAAAATGAGTGCTACCAGAGGTACCGTATCAGTCGAGTTATGCTGATCGGAGCAGAATGGATGGCGAGGTATCCAAGGCAGTACCTTCCATCCCTCCACCATCCATCCCCTAATATCGCTCTTCCTCCCTCTTTTTTTTCCTTTTGCTCGTGGTTCTTCCACTCAGCGGTATATCCCCCTTTCCTGGTCTGCTGACGACGAACCCCTCAGTTCTCTTGTTTGACTCTCTGGAAACCAACATTCGTTCTTTGCACTTCTACACCTCACCAACTTCAGCAACTACTTATCCCCGAAACTACCCCTTCTGCCTAGTATATTCGTTATATCTCCTTCCGCTCTATTATTACTCTTTCAAACAAAGCGAAACGACAAAAAAAAAAAAAAGTGGGTGTTTCAAGGAAAGGACGAGGAAAATAATATTCCCACTCATTGCTTCATTCCCTAGAGTTGGTCTGGATGTTTTCCTCCTTTCAAGCCCTACAACAAAAGGCCTGCCCTCCACAACCATCAGACAAGCAATCTTCAAACAACTTTCCCAAATTGTCGGTCGAGACTCTTGAAATGGAGCAACCTATTTCCGTGGCTAATGGTCGATCCTCCTTGAAGCTCAATGGCGGTGTTGTGGTTGTGGGCCCAGATCAAGTTGCCTCCGCCCTGGATGGAACAGGGTCAACACCAAATACAACAAAAACCAACGGGGCTGGTGGCGAGCAGAGTATTTCGGTGTGTCTTGACGATTTCCTCCCGGTCTCTATGCTCAACTGCTTACGTTGGGGCTCCAGGACTACCTTTCAAGAAGTTCAAATATTGCAAACATGCTCTCCCGCCCCAGAGCTCACCGAGCCTCGACCGTATCCCAGCTTCCGCCGTTTATGGTCTCTGCGCCTGGAAAAGTAATTGTTTATGGCGAGCACGCCGTTGTTTACGGCAAGGTAACATTTTCCTCACAATAAAAGTATGTGATATCTTCTAGGGAAATCTTACTGACGAAACGCAATGTTAAAGGCCGCAATCGCAGCTGCGCTCTCCCTCCGATCATATCTCTTGGTAACTTCTCTTCCAAAGACCAGCCGTACTTTGACCCTGAACTTTGCCGACATCAACCTGAACCACACTTGGGATATTGATTCTCTGCCTTGGGCTACGTTCTCCAAACCTGGCAAGAAGAAGTATTATTTCGATACGGTGGAGCGCTTGGACAAGGAACTCTTGGAAACAATTAAACCGCTGGTGGTAACTATCCCTGGAAAGGTGCAACAAGGAGCAGCCTCTGCGTTCCTCTATCTTTATCTCATGCTCGGATCTAAGCATGCTCCTGCTTCAATTTATGCTCTTAGATCAACAATTCCTATCGGCGCTGGTTTGGGCAGTAGCGCGAGCATCTCGGTTTGCGTAAGCACAGCTCTTCAACTTCAGATGGGAACTCTGGCGACCCCATTCGAGGGAATGTTGCCAAATGAGACCCAATTGCAGCTGAAGAGAATTAATAATTGGTCATTTGTTGGAGAGATGTGCATTCACGGTAATCCAAGTGGGGTTGACAATACCGTCGCAACAGGAGGCAGGGCTGTGCTTTTTAAACGAACAGATTACAGTCTACCTCCAGAGGTCACTCACTTGAGAAAGTAAGTCCCCAACAATTTCCCTTAGAGTGTATGAATTAATCAACTAGGTTCGTAGCTTCCCCGAGCTCCCTCTGCTTTTGGTCAACACAAAACAGCCGAGGAGAACCGCCGAGCAGGTTGCCAACGTTCGTAACATGCTTAATGCACATCCCGCGATTACACAGTCTATGCTGGACACGATTGACCGTATTACGGCCGAGGCGCACCATGTTATATCAGATCCCGATTTCAGTTCTTTTGCTGGAAGCCCGTCCCTTGCCCGGCTCGGTGAGCTCATTCGCATCAATCACGGTTTGTTGGTCTCGCTTGGTGTCTCTCATCCAAAGTTGGAGCGGATTCGAGAGTTGATTGATCACACCGGGATTGGCTGGACAAAGCTTACCGGTGCGGGCGGAGGAGGGTGTTCAATAACCTTGCTCAAGCCGAAAGTGAAGGCCAACATCCTGGAAGAGTTGGATTCTAAACTCAGAACAGAGGGATTCGAAAAGTATCAGACGACTCTTGGTGGGGATGGTGTTGGCGTCTTGTGGCCGGCAGTTGTTGGCGGCTCTGAGACTGAGATCACACAGGAAATGTTTTTGGGAGCCGAAGGTGTGGAAGGGGTTGAAGCGTTGGTTGGGGTGGGGGCCATCGGTAAAGGGATCAAGGGGTGGAGGTTTTGGCGGGAGTGGATGGCCGAGGGCTCCGATTTTTGCCTGCATTAGTACCAAATATTTGGTTCGGGGCTCATAATAAGCTTAATCACTTTTTTGCTTACAAGTACTAGACTTTCATTTCTTTGTCCTATTTGGTGGCAATGCGCTAGCTTTTTGACTTTTTGGTTTCTGCCTTGTTTGTCGTGTGCAAAAAGATCGGGACTTGTATGGAAATGGGAATTCGAATTTATGCATGGCATTGTTGCGAGTAACCCGGAGGGAAAGTTATCTAGAAGTCGGCTAGCTTTTGTTGGTTTGTTAGCACCGTACTGGAGGCTTGAAGATCTAGCAATGTATTATAATAATATTATAGGTATGATTAAATTGGTTTATCAAAGAGCACTCGAACCTTTGATCTAAAGTTATTACATCCTAACGGGCTGGCGACCTAAGCCTCATACCCCGGGCACGGGTTCCATCGTGCCCCGCCACCTGGTGCCCACAGTCTCAACCTGGCCTCTCGGCACCACCTCCCACTATCTCGCCGCCAACCCCCCCCCCCCCCACAGCTACACAAAAAGCACCAACCTTCCCAACCTCGCCCACCAGTCCAAGAAGGAAATTAGCAGACAAAACAAAGCGAAATCCATCACCATTATCACTATGAACCAGCCACCCCCAGACTCCTACGCCTCGGACCCAACCTGGGCCGACCTCCTCCCCCTCCCACAAGACGACGGTCAGCATCCACTGGCACAAATCGCCTACACCGAAGAGTACACCGAGGCGATGTCCTACCTCCGCGCCATCATGGCTAAAAACGAGCATTCCCAGCGTGTGCTCCAGGTTACGGCGCACATCATTGAAATGAACCCGGCCCACTACACCATCTGGCTATACCGCGCCAAGACGTTGCTTGCCCTATCCGCTGCAGGCGAGGTGCAACTGGCATGCGAATTGGAGTTCTTGAATGATCTGGCCCTGCGACACCAGAAGAATTATCAGATTTGGAACCATAGGCAGACTGTTGTTGAGGCCATTGCCGCCGCTGCGCCGGCGGAGCAGGATCAACTGGTGAGGGAGGAGAAAGGGTTTATGAACAGCATGTTTGAACGCGATGAGAAGAATTATCACGTCTGGAGCTATCGCCAGTGGCTTGTTCGTCGGTTCGAAGCTTGGGATGGGGAACTGAGCTTTGTGGCTGCGCTGTTGGAAAGGGACGTTAGGAATAATTCGGCTTGGAATCATAGGTTTTTCGTGGTGTTTGGGGGGATGGATGCGCAGAAGGGGCCGGAGTGGGAGCAGGAGGGGGGCGAGGTGGCTGAGAGGGAGATCAGGTTCATTGAGGATGCGGTATTTATCGCGCCGCAGAATGCTAGTGCCTGGAATTATCTTCGTGGGTTAGTGGTCCTCCTTTCTTATCCTTACTATTCTTGGGCTGACCGGGATAAGTGTTCTCAAGAAGGCCCATCGGCCGTTGTCCTCTGTCGAGAGCATGTGTTTGGTATACGCGCCCCTCGATGAGCCGGATAAAATCACCTCCTCGCACGCGCTCGACCTGCTGGCCGATATCTACGCCGAGAAGAGGGGGGAGCATGGGAAAGCCGTGAAAGCTCTCGAGTTGCTGGCTGCTAAGTTTGACCCTATCAGGGCAAATTACTGGAATTACAGAGTGGGGCTTATCAAGGCTACGGCTTGAAAGGTAAAAAATTAAAATAAACAAATATTGGAGTTGGTTACGATTCTTCCACTAGGCTTCTTTTTCTTTTTTTCTTTTTTTCTTTTTTTTCTTTTCACTGTGTTCGATTTTTTTTCACTTTCGCTTTCACTTGCTCGGGGGTGGAACTGTATTGGATTCCGGACTGGCTTATGCTTATTGCTTGTTTCTTGGTCGGTCGGCTGGTTGATCGCTCGCCTCCTCGCTTCGGGAGGTTAGGGATTGTGGGAAATGATTACCTGACATGAAATCTATGTAACAATGCAAACTATACTGAAGATCTTTCGCTCCCCGCGAAAATAGTGGCGATATATTCAATTAGTATAAGCCTGAATTGTCACCTGGGTATCCAAACGGCCATAAGTGTTTCTATACTCTGCCAGCATTTCAGCGGATATACTATTCCCTACACCGCATCATTAGTCCACCCTTGAGCCCTCGGGGGGGGGTTGAGGGAGGATACTCACCGCCACAAACCACAAATACGACATTACTTTCCGGCGCCAACTCAGGACACACCTTCCTAAGCACGTTGTCGTAAATTACAGCCGCTGATATCCCACAAGCAGGCTCGACCGCAACTCTCTCGTCATCCATCAACCTCACCGCACCCATGGTAGCTTGGGCGTCGGATAGAACGACGCTGCGGACGTTCGCATGGCACGCAAGTTCAAACGCCCTTCTCGCAACGTTCTTTGTGCCCAAGCTGGTGGCGATGCTTGTGACGCCGTCCAACTCCACTAACCCACCCGCCTTCAAGCACGTAGCGAGGCCCGCCGCGCCCTCGGGCTCCACCGCGATCAGCGGGACGTGCTCGAGCCCATGCTCCATGAGCCCCATCTGCACACCGCAGAGGAGCCCGCCGCCGCCGACGGAGAGGATTATTGCATCGAGGGATTGCCCTATCCCCGCGAGCTGGTCGAGGAGTTCGTCCACAAGCGTCTTGTTCCCCTCCCAAATATCCTCTGCATCAAAGGGTGGACAGTACACACCCGTGGGATCTGCTGCTACCAACTCTCGGGTGTGGGCGTCGGCCTCAGACCAACTGGCGCCATGAGTGATTACTGTTCCACCCGCTTGCTGGATTTTGGACTTCATTAGGGGTGTTGTGGTGGTGGGCACGATTACTGTTGCGCTTTGGGAGAGGGAGTTGGAGGCTGTTACTGCTGCTAGGCCTTTTTGTAATGCGTCAGTTGGTTTAGCGGAATTAATAGGAGGGAGGGGGGACATGCCTGCGTTACCACCGCTTGAGCTGTAGAAGCGAATCGGATGATTGGGTCGGCGGCGGACGGCTTTCAGGCAGTAGTTTCCTATTCCTCTATTGACGGGTGTGAATGCGTCGATTAGTTTTGGGACTCAAGGCGGCGTGTATGGAATGTTCCTGCGTGATAGAGCGTGATGTAATAGGCTAGGATAAGAGATAAGAACCGTACCGAGATTTGAATGAACCGGCCGGTTGGAACATGTCCATTTTCATGTGTACTCTACTGCAGCACTGTTAGCTCTTGCTACATCCACCTGGGGAAGTAGCAGATGGGGGAAAGCACCACCCAGCAGCCCTGGATAGAGCATTGCTTTCTATCAATGGCGTGCGGATCCATGGGAGCTTTGTGGAAGAGGAGGGTGGAGTTGGATTGGCTTCTGTGGTGACCATATCTCGAATATTGGTTCCGGCTGAAGATTTGGTTAAAAAGAGATGTGAAGCTCTAGATAGATAGATATGGAGGGGAGAGGGAAGAAGACGAGGATGGGGATGAGGAGGTACTTCTAGTAATGGCGGAGGTAGGGCCCTCTTCAGCGGGCAATAACGGATTAGATAACCACTTCCCCCCGCCCCCCCCTCCGTGTCATCAATTCGACCCCCCTAGCTGAGCCGTCACTATCATCCACTTGTCATGGCCAAGTTCCGTGCCATAGATAGCTGGACGGTCATATCACCTATAGACTACAGCATATCCATCCCAATCCACGACATCTGACTGCAGCCATGCCACCACAACTGTCGCGGCAGCACCTAGGAGGAAGGTATAATACAGTAGCCCGTACCCCCCATAGGAAAATCTCCCTCTCGCATCATTGCAAATCCACTCCAACCCAACGCACCAAATATCACCCAGCGGAGCTCCTCCGGTGACAACCCTTCTCGGCGGAGTACTTAACATCCCGGGAATAACCGATCCTAGCTCACGGTTGTGGAGCGACCTCCCAACAGAACTCTATGTACCAGGACTATACTTGGACTAATTCATTCATTATGCGAGACTTCGGGGAAGTTTTCTCTGCTTTTATTTTACTTGTAATTAACAGGGTTAGAAGCGTAGCGAGAGCCTGGGCCGGCAAAATGCGTTATCATGCACCGGGGGCTTGAGCGTGTATCGATAACCTGTATTTGGTAATTGGATGCTAGAGTGTATGGAGGGTTAGGAAGTAGACATATCGCGGAATTGCGTGGTATTCGGCAACGGAGTTTTAAGCATTAAGTCAGGAGTATAAATTTTTAAGCGCTGAGTTGGATGGAAATGGAGAGAGGGTGGACAGAGGATCCCCAATGAAGGAGAGATGATTGGAAGGCCTTCTTCCGAAGATTCGTGATGGGATACTGGATTTAGGTACTGTACCATATGGGACATTAAGGGGGGGCTGATACGGAAATGTGGTGGGGCAGGAAGATGGGGTGGGGAGGGTGGATCGTGAGATTGCGAGCATGGGGTGAACGGGTAATCCGCGCTCACGTACGGTGGAGAGTACGAGCACAGTATGGAGTACTTTTGGCGAGGGAGAAAAGAGAGGGCCAGATCGCATGCACTGCTGTAAGCTGATTTCGTTTCAATTTCTCTTCCGGGACGGACCCGGTTGCTCTTGCTGCCTTCGATACACTGTGCTAATGCTCATTTGGCCGTTCATATCCATACGACGCATGTCCGATCCGATGCAAGGAAAACACAGGAATAACAGTAGGATTGAAAGACATGGCTCACTTGAGAGAGAAGAGTGTGGGGCAAAGGGTAAAGGAAAAAAGCGAGTATTATAGTTGGAACAGTATTATTTGAATAGAGAAAAAAGGTTGCGGTGACTCTGCTGCCCAAGTGCAGTACGTTTGGTTTAATTACTTTACGGTGGGAAGCAAATGGAGTTGCACGTAGAGGCTCAAGGCACAGGTGTAATGGTATCAAAGGGGGTAGCTGAAGTTAAGGGATGGGGGAAATAATATTAGAACGCTCGTTTTCATCGTATACACGATAGAGAAGAGATTATAGCGCGGTCGTTACGGTTAAAGAATTAGAGTGGACTAGGAGCGTGGGCGGAAGGCCTGCGGTTAGAACCTAGGTAATGTCAGTATGCGTGATGAAAAGGGTTGACCGCGGTGGGGGACGAAGGAGGGGGAGGGGAAGGGCGATCTTTTTTCGCCCTATTCTTTTATTACCTCAAGACCGGTGAGGTACTCTAGAGAATCCTTCTCACTCTTGAACGTTCCAGAGGGTGGAGAGGGTAGGGTGGTGAAGACTACTGCTGTGTCCTGCGAATACTTTCGGATGAGCTCGTTCAGGATTAGATGTTGGGCCCTGGAAGGGAGGTCGTTAAAAGAGAGTGGGTGGGGTTGCACCGGTGGGCTGGTCGTCCTCCTCGGCCTCGAGTCTGCAAACATGATGCTTGGACCCGCACCTTCTTCCGCGGCAACCTGAGTATCGGGTATGGCTTTACAGGAGAAGGTTGGCGTGGAGCTCCGATGGGGTGGCTCAGGTCTGACGGACAACGAAGCCGACGCACTTCGTGAGGAGTCACCACCTGAACTTGATGTAGGTGGTGAATGGTGGGGGGGCGGTGCACGAGATGCATCACCAGGAGAGGACTTTAATGCAGATGATTTCAGAGCGGTTTGCCGTAATGTCTGTCTTCGGGAGAGCATGCCTAGGCCGAGTGGATCTCCGACGCTGGCTCGGCGTGCCTTTGGCACAGAGACTAATTCTTCATCGTATTCGTCGGCGTCGTTTTCACTTGCGGCACTGACAATGGATTCTTCATCACTGAGAAGCGCATCGCTACTTTCCTCATCACTTGATAGTTCGGAAGCGGATCCATGGTCAAGCGCATCCGGGTTTAGGCGATGGGTACGCATATTTAGGGAGACTGACATCCCAAGTCTTGTGAGCCCAAACATGGAATGTCTTCTTCGAGGCTTCTTGATAAGTTTACGCAATCCTCCAAACGTCGTGTGCGATCCTGGGCGGTTTGCTTGTTGGAAACTGCTGCTGGGCCATTGAGCACCACTCACGAGCTGAGCTAGATCGGCAAGATGGCTGGGACTGTCTTGTGAAGAGGCTTGGCCCCTTCGCTTCTGCAATTCCCTCCACCATTCCTCTTTCCCGAGAATCTCTTCAACATCGTCATCACCCCCTGGAGCTAATCCGTTGACGATAATTTCATATGAATGAAGATCACCTCTCGAGAGCCACATGACTAAAACCTCGGCCTGTATTCGTAAATTTTCGAGCAGCTTTTTAACCCTTTCCTGCTCTTCCTTAACGTCACTCTCATATTCGACAAAAACCGCCACCCGGACTTTATACGTTTTTTTCCAAGCGGGAACAGTGTTAAGAATACAACCCTATTGAAGGCAAATTAGAGAAGATAAGAGACTGAGGGATGGGACAAGTACCAACTGCAGGATGAGTGTATAAGTGTCAAAGTTGGTGGTTAGAACACTGCCAGCGCCAGGAGCATCGTTTTCGATCTCAGCAGACATTTCTGGGCTGAGAATTAGGAGGCAGGTCACCATGATAAGAGACGGAAACACGTACGTATTGGCCAAAGATCGATATACTTCTTCTCATGATGTTTTCCTTTCTTTGGGAGTTCAAGATCCTCGAATCCCTTTGCGATGGCGACATTTATCTGCAATGAAAGCAGCAGGTCCTCCAAAATATTAACATAGCCAGTCACGCTTACGGCCTTCTCACTCCTCATGCTGTCGGTGGGTAGATTATCAGTGATATGGCTAACGCGTTTGTCCAGTAAACCTTGGCGAGCTAACCGGCGGCTTGCGGAAGTCTTATCACTTATCGGTGTTGCAGAGGGCACATTGATGAGTGGGGTCGATTCTCTGTACTCATCCAGATTATAGAAACCCATTACAGCGATATTTGGCCGCATTCCCCCAAGCCCTGCAGAAAGGACAATGTTGCGGGCCCCCCACTCGATTGTGGGCGCAATCGAGATCTGAGGAAATGCTTTGACTTTGCTAAAATCGATATACTTCATCCATGCTGCCTGTTGCCGCTTCACCTCGGGAAAGGATTCCTGGAAGTCGGGTGTGACAACTATGTGGCCCAAAATGTACAGAGCGCCCTTCTTCATAGCTGTTCTCCACGGGATTAGCTATGCTTGTTCCGAATTCTGTTGTGGCAGGGTTTGACCACCGTTGCAAAATTGAATTAGTTTCCACGATCGCCGGGGATCGTTGACCAGTAACAATATCTAAAGGGCGGTAAATTAATAAACGGCGGTAAAATGAGCTGAAAGAGGCGGAACGTTACCTGGGGCCGCCAAAACTTCACATGTTCCTGCTTAAGTCTGAGAAGATACTTCCTGACCTGGTGATAGATCAAGCTCTGAGAAACATCGCCCCAACTTTTCGGTGGCGTGGTATAATGAATGACCAAAAACAATGAAAGCAATACAGCAAGGCAGCCACCTGCATAAAGTTTATCAACCTAGCTACGCTGTTAGCTGAAAAGTGGGGGGCTATGATGTATTGCACTCACGAAGATCATTGTCGCTCCGCTCACAACAGCTCCAGCAGCGGCTGTCCACCATGTGAAATACTTGAAGCTCGGCCTGAAGTTGGGCGCGCTGCCGATTTTCAAAAGAAAGCAGGCAAGATTAGTAACTAAGAAGGTCATAAGATATGTCATCGTCACGATGTTAGCGATTTGATTGATATCGCCGAAGAGGGTGAGCTGGGAGAGCAGAAAGGTTAGTATAATTGCATAGGTCGGTTCGTCGTGCGACTTTGTCCCCTGACCAAATACCGAAACACCGGGAACGACGCCGTCCCGGGCTAGTGCTTGGAGTGATTTGGCGGAACCAATGACGCCCATGAGCGCGGAGAAGAAGGATGACGCCAGTTCGCCCATCAGAATAAGATGCTTTGAAGCGTTGATCTAAAATGGAAGTTAGCACCCCGAGTCTTGTGAGGGCAGAGGGGGGTGGAAGAAACATCTTGGATGATATTGAGATCCTTGTAGAGACTCTCCCTTCTGATAGTGGCACCCATCGAAAGTATTACCATGGTGTAGGCAATAAATGTGAGTAATAACCCGTGCAGTGTACCTCGGGGAATGGATTTGCTTGGGTTGCGTAGATCACCAGACATACTAGCACCAGCGAATATACCGGCGGTCGCTGGGAAAAGGATGCCAAAGAGATCCTGCCAGTTCTCACTAAAATACGTCATTTCAAGAGGGAGTGGGCGGGAGTTGGAAGACTAACCGTCCCGACGTTTGGCTGCCAACTGCACCTTTGGTGAACCGTGGCCTCAGATTTTCAAGAAGGGTGTCTATAGAGATACCGGTATAGTGGATATTATGGCTGGAAAAAGGCTCAACTACAAATGCGGAAAATGGAACAGAGAAAGTGGCCAGAAGAAGGACACCAAGAAGGAGATTAGAGGCCCGAGCGAAAATTGCGGAGCCCAAAAGACATATAGCCGTACAAAAGACAAGCACTGCAGTTGCATAAAGATACCGGTACCACTAACAGGCACCAAAAGAATCAAAAATAAGCCCGAGTATAAACGTTATGACAAGCTTAAAGTTTCTGAGACTAGAAGAAAATATATTGAGAGCGGGAGTGGACGGCGGGGGGTATACGAACGTAGCCATCACGAAAGATGTGACCAGAACTTCCAGCAACTTGACCAAAGTTGTTCATTAGGCAATCAATCATGCCTACAGCATTCATTCCTGTATTGAAAACAAACCCTAGGTACAAGACAAGTCCAATACTGCCTCCAAATTCTGGTCCTAGTGAGCGTGATATCAAATAGTATGCGCCGCCACCGCGCACAGTTCCGTTAGAAGAAATTGCTGAAATAGACAATGTTGTGATTAAGTTTATGAGGTAACTAGGGAACAATGTTAGTAAAGTCTGTTGGGGAGGAAGCGGGGATGCATTGGAGCGGGTTTGGTAGATAGTCGAGTCCATTGTAGGAGAGCGCGTGGGAATTGGCAAAAGATGTAGAACCGTACCTAACAAGGAGCATGCCTGGACAATAACGTTAATAATATTTAGTCCAGGATGTTGCAGAACCAAATAAGGAGTGGGGGCAGCACCGAGCATTCCTAGAATCCCACTCTGGCCTAGGATAAATCCGAAGCGGAGGAACATGAGGATCGAAAGAACATTCAAGGTTGTCGGCACGAATACCTGTAAATCTCGGGTGAGTGAGAATAGTAACTGGGGAACGGGAATCGTGAGGTGGGGTGGTCTACTCCACTGAAAGTGCCCAGCTTCTTTGCCTTGTCTTGGAGAGCCTTTTCGTCATCTGCTGTACTGAGGGTGCGGGGGAGATTGGGTGGCTTATGAAGGCCATTGAGACCAAACCATTTGAACAAAGATGTAGAGGGACCATGTTCTTCGTCAGGTAGGGCGACGGGGGCACGCTGTGTAAGTCGAGAGGTTGCATCACCAACAGTGCGGGAGAGGAAGCGGGAAGACCGGGCACTCATTTGACAGTTCCAGGGACAAGGGGAAGGGGAACTGTGGAGAAGGTGGTGGGATCGGGGTACGAAGAAGGAGGAGGAGGGAAGATGTTTGTGAGCGGCAGACCAGTTGTGGGGGCAGGGATGCAGATTACGATATGTGCATGAACTACTGGTCCTCGCAGAGGGGGGTGGCAATTAGAAGCACGGTAATTTGGTGTGTGGTAGGTTCGCGAGGAGAAAACCGTCACGTTCCCTGTATGCAAGATGCGGGGGGAAGTGAGAGGAGAGGGGATGATGGCAGCCTGCGAGAAGGCAGCACCAGGGGAGGGATGACGGGATCAGGCCGGGAAGATCCGCTTTGGGGTGCAACGGGACAAGTGCGAGAGGAAAGGGTGAAGGGTCTTGAGAAGTTGCCTAAATTCGCGACTGGAATTGCAGTCCAGGAATTGTCATGTGCGAGCAAGCGGGGCAGCAGCCCAGGAAAGGGAGGGAGGGGCCTCAAGCGGGGAGAGGACGAAGTATATGAGGGCCCTGTCTGAAAAGTTTTCTTACTACCGGTAGTGTACTGTCGCGCATGTTAATAGCTTTCATGGATTTACTGTGTTGCGGGAAGGGTTGTGAAGGCAGTCACAGGGCTACGGAGTAGGTAGCCGGCATAGTGTGTTTTCTGTTGTTTTAATGGGAGGAAGAACAAGCGCGCAGGAAGGGACATCATCGGGACTTTTCTCTTCGTCTTAGAGAATTGTCCCGTACCTTTCATCCGTCTGTCTTTTTCATCGGCAGGCGAATTAAGTAAATACATTGCTCTCATCACTCTTCCATTACCTTCATCGAGATCTTTCACTTTCGTTTCCTTTCTTTCTTCTTTATCACCGGTTGGAGCTCGCCAGTTGTCACGATTGACAACTCCCGTAAAAGAACGCCCACCTGGGAGGAACCCGAACAGTACTCGGGTGTAAGGGTATTTCGCGTCCGGTTACACAAGTCTGCTCCCATGTCAACAATACGGTACCGCCTCCAGCCAGAAGACCACAACACGTCTGTCATACACACCCATCCTGCCCATCGGTACTCACCTGTTGCATTTTTTTTTTGTTAAATCCGTGGTATTGTTTTTAGGTACATGTAAACCAAAGTAAACACTTCACCCAGGCACAAACCGCTGCATTCGGAGAAGACCCCATGGCAAAGAAAGCCCACCCCCTTCAGCCAAGGGAAAAACAAGTCATCCCAGGTCCCTCTGGTGTGGAACCAACCGCAAATCCCCAACCAAAAAGGCACAAGACAAGAATAACAACCACAATATTAGGCAGGACACTTGCCCGACAACCTGGCCAGCAGAGGCAGAAGACAACAAGAAAACCTTCCTGAACATCTCATGACATAAGAAAGACAAAAGAAAAAATTGTACTGCTACTCGCGTCTGAACCTTCATCATCTCGGGTATAGGGCCGTCAGACAAACCCTTCCTCGCTTTTGGTAGGATTGAGGAATCCTTTTCTTGTGAACAACCATATGCCAGCCCAAGAGCAAGGCACCAGGTAAAGGTGTAGTAAACAGTCGGCAGGGCGGTGGTGCAACCAGAGGTAGTGCAATACTAGCCGTATGGTGCCAAGAAAATCCGACCGAGTTGAAATATGGAGAAGGGCCAAACACATAACAGACTATTGTGTCAGCAGCCATGGGATTTGACCAAGGTAGTGAGGGTTTTGTCCCTATGGCTATGGTGAGGGGCCACGGGAGGGCAGATATTGAGGTAGTAGTAGGGTACCAGCTACTAAGATGTGTTTATCCCACGGTAAGGCCTTTCCAGCACCCATATGAAGCTCCAAGTTCAGGGGCGGGTCAGGATCGTGAGATTGATGTGTGGTGTTTTACCCACGCTTATACCTTCCCAAATAGGAAGGTGAAAAGCGTGGTAGGAAAATTGAGGGAAGGGAGCTTGTACTCACCTGTTGCATATCCATTCCACACCTATACACGAATGAACGAGGGAATCATGCAGCTAAAGGGTACTCGAGAGCAAAATCCTGAAGGTGTTCGGCATCGTGAAACTACACGAGATGAGCGTGTAAAAATAATTATGCTCTGTGATAACGCTCGGTGGGACTGGACGCGAATCGGTCAACACCTTAATATTCATCAAAGAGCCTTCCAAAGGGTATGTCTCATAGTATCCCAATATTTGTGAACACAACTACTATTGAATACGGACAAAAAATCACGGGTGTTCCTCGATTTCTGTGATATACAAAAGCAGAAGTAGTTACAAATATTGGAAGACTACGGGTCTTTGGCTGCTCCTATCATATATATTAGTATCTGGTTAGGCTAAGGGTATTTTATTCACAGAGCTATCAACGGGTCAAAGATAATGGCACTCCGTGCAATACACGCCGTTCTGGGTGCTCTTCGATTTTTAATGATGCTGAAAAGCAGGCATTGGAAGCATTCGTGACACATAATGCATGAACCTGGCCACTTACCTGGGATGAGATATGCATGGAAATGGGCTATGCTTGCAGTCCCCAGACTGTGAAAGGTGTGATAGAGTTCCTTGGCTACCACCGGCGGCGCGTAAGATGAAGAAAATTTGCAATTTGATTAGCCAATCGTTCTATTCGAGTGGCATAGTGTTGTGAGCGTCTCAACTGGACCTTTGAGAATTGGCTGAGAGTGGTCTGGACCGATGAGTCTACCTTCTCTACAGCAGGGTTTGGGAATCGCCCGAGGGTGACAAGAAAAGCAAGCAAGGAATTTCGTCCTGACTGAATTGATGAAACCTTCAAGTCTGGCAGGCAAGCACAGATGATTTTGGGCGCTTTCTGTCATACTACTAGGTCTCAGCTAGTGTTTATTCCTAGTAAAGCAAAGGTAGACTCTGCTTTCTATGTTAGATCAGTCATGTATCCTCACCTTGTCCCCTTCTGGCATCATTGTTATGAACAGTATGGATGGGCTACTGTAATAGAGGATGGCACACCTGGTCATAAAGGTTTTGCTACTTGCTACAGGAACCTTAACCAGAGGGAAACTACAAAATGGCCACCTCAATCTCCAGATTTAAACTTGATTGAGACCTTATAGTTGGATATGGAAAATGAGCTGGAGAGACATGGGGCAGGATTCGGGATCTCCAGACATTGGAAACAGCCCTGAATGCTATCTGGAATAGTATTCCTAATGAGAGGCTCGAAGGCCAAATTAGAACTATGCCTCAGTGGCTTCAGGCAGTGATTGACATCAGTAAAAAAAAGCCACCCTACGCCCTGGTGCATCTGGTGCGCCCTGTCCGCCGGACGTACCAGGCGCTTATAACGTAAACTCCAGTTCTGGGTGCTACCGCCCAGGGTGTTGCCCTCCGGGCGCTCCGATTATACGTCAGGGCGCATTTGGTGCCGTCCGGTGCACTTTGCCTAGCAACCATTCACCCAGTGAAAACCGCCTCGCCCCGACTACACCTGATACCCCTGGATCCCCAACTACCTCCCGGGGATGCCTTGCAACAATGAATTATCTCCTCCCAGTGACGCCCAGTGCCATCCCATGACACCTGAATACCTTCAGAAGATTATACTAAATGCTCCCATACACGCCCCAGTTCACTCATAACTGCCGCAGTTGACCCATACACGCCCCAGTTGACCCATAGTTCGCCCACTTCTTCTTTTTCACCACACAACCCCCATTCAGGTCTATAATTAATAGCTACCGATACGTGATTTACAAATATAAGAATAGGCAAATAAATGAATATAGTCTGTTTATTAAAGCTATAAAAGTACAAGGAATTCAACCACTGGTAGTATATGACTCGAAGCTATAGATACTAGCCCGGGGAACAGAACTACAAACTTTAAGAAAACTCTACAACTAGCTATTGGAAAAGGTCAGGAAGCAGACCATTAGAATCCGGTGAACAAGACAAATACAGGGGAATATGGCTCAAACCGGTGGCATGCTTGTACCCCTCTGCAGCAAACAATCAGAAGATACCAGTCCGGTGAACAAAAGTACAAACCAGAAGGTAGCTCCACAGCCAGCGGGCGGATCAAGTTGGGAAGCGGACCATTTGAGTCCGCCAGACGAGACGAATCGAATGGTATAAGGCTCGAAGTGGTGGCATGCCTGTAGCTGTCAGCAGGGTCATAGAGAGTGATAGCTCACCAGCCAGAGGTGCGCCAGAGCCGGGAGATAGCTCATTAGATTCAGCTCGGCGAGAGGAATTCAATGGTATAAGGCTCGAAGCTGTGGCACGCTTGTAGCACTCTGCAGCAAACAATCTGAAGGTACCTGCCCGGTGAACAAAAGTACAAACCAGAAGGTAGCTCCACAGCCAGCGGTCAGATCGAGTTAGGAAGCGGACCATTTGAATCCGCCGGACGAGACGAATCGAATGGTATAAGGCTCGAAGCGGTGGCATGCCTGTAGCTGTCAGCTGGGTCATAGAGAGTGATAGCTCACCAGCCAGAGGTACGCCAGAGCCAGGAGATAGCTCATTTGACTCAGCTCGACGAGAGGAATTCAATGGTTTAAGGCTTGAAGCTGTGGCATGCTTGTAGCACACTGCATCTGACAATCTGTAGGTACCTGCCCGGAGAACTAAAGTACTATGTAAATGATAGCTCCATAGCCAGCGGTTGGATCGAGTTGGGAAGCGGACCATTTGAATCCGCCGGACGAGACGAATCGCATGGTATAAGGCTCGAAGGTGTGGCATGCTTGTAGCACTCTGCATCACACAATCTGTAGGTACTTGCCCAGAGAACAAAAGTACAAACTAGAAGATAGCTCCACAGCCACCGGTCGGATCGAGTTGGGAAGCAGACCATTTGAATCTGCAGGACCACTTGAATCCGCCGGATGACATGCTTCAAATTGTTTATAGCCTTAAGCGGTGGCATACCTGTAGCTGTCAGGAGGTTAAAAGGAGTGATAGTTTCGCGGATGATGATATGTAGGCACTTACGGGATTTCATGCGGTACTTGTTAACTTAAGCAAAATCAGGGGGCTATTATGTGTGGTTACCGGGACAATAGCTTCTTAGTAAGCTTCTCTTAATAGAGTGTATCTTCTAGAGATCTTTGCCTGCAGAGTTGGGGATTTAGATGACGGTAGAGGATATCTGGAGAAAAAAGTACTTGTCGCCCAAGGGGCACTCTCGCTGGGGTAATTCATCAGGTCTCTTCCAGTGGACCCGGGGCTGAGCATATCCTCTGGTTGCACCTGGTGTATCCTATCTCGGTTGGGTTGCACCAGAGGCCTCTGAGCGCAACCAGCGCCTGCGGATTTTTTTTGGGCGCATGGGATGAGAAAAAATGTCCGGCTGACTGTCAGGGCGCACTGGATGCATAGGGCGGACGCAACCCGTCCGGACGCGAGTTGCGTCCGCCGGACGTAAATGCTTTTTTTGCGGATGGATGACGATGAGGGGGCCTACGGGGTATTGATTTCTGTATTTTAGCTTATAAATAGACTTTCTTTCTGCCGATCATGTGCAGAGAATATCTTTGATCGTACTTGTCAAAGGTTTTCCCGACTGTACTCATAGGATATCACTTGTAGCTCTCCCCCTTCTGGTAGTAGACCTGACTTTTTGCTGACATCAAATGCTACTCACAGGGTATCACTCACATTACCCCATACGGCAACCTCCTCATACAAGCGCCACATCGTCTTTCGGTAGGGGACCCGACTTTTGTCAACCCCTAGGTACTCGGGTACAGGGGCAAGTCGGGCACTGTGCCACGAAATGTCTGGGCTTATTTACTATACAGCGGGTACGCCCGATTTTGTTTCCCTTAGGAAAAAAGCCACAAAACGGGTTTGTATGTGTAAATTCAATAAATTTATACAAGCTAAACCTAACCAGTGTCCACTAGTTAAACAAAACAAAAAAAGAAAATGAAAACTTCAACCATAACATCATAAACCATCAAACCAATTTCTACACAAACTGTCTGTTCACATTATTGTCACCACTTCCTAAATCAACCACCAAAAACGAAACAATCAATGCATTCTTATATCCCTTACCACTACTTGTCCTCAAAGGAAACCTTAACAAACTCTTAGATTCATGATATGGCTTATGGTATATTGGGCATTCAACATCCCTCTCTCCTCCATTGCTAAAGTGGTACTTAAAAACTACTGTCACTCTTGTCTACTCAAGTACCCAATCCCAAACCAATCACATGCTCCTAAAGCATCTGGTCTCCCCACACACAGGTGACTTGCGAAAGTGTGTACTCCTGTATGAACTGGCAATACTCGCAGTACCACATTCCAGGCAGGTTTTGAGGTCCTTTCAGACATAAAGGTAAGAAGCACCAACCCGGAATCTAGGTAGTAGGCAAACCTTCGACTCATGAACCAAGTCACAATGGTGAGACCTCTGAATAGGCTTAGCCACATCAATAACAATATGCCTACTATTCCTGACTATATGCAAAGAGGGCACTCTATAGAGAGGTGATGTTAGGCATACCGGAAGGCTTAGCCTTCCATCAGTGAATAAAGACCTATAGTTACCCTACCTTAGGATTCTAAGTTCAAAAGGACAAGCCAACACCCCCCTCCCGCACCAGCGTTGGGACGGCGCTACATCGGCAGACGCCGCCGTAGTTGCGTCCCCT
>Ga0307509_10002230_pt1 | contig 31703 bp, 23 predicted proteins | sample 10_EM_MG_FD_202245 | JGI IMG/M metagenome (GOLD analysis project Ga0307509, IMG submission 202245) | Populus trichocarpa ectomycorrhiza microbial communities from riparian zone in the Pacific Northwest, United States - 10_EM | ecosystem: Host-associated > Plants > Roots > Unclassified | place...
GCTCCGGTTTGCTTTTGGTCTTTTCTGACCATCGACCACATTTTTCGTGAGGATTCCGCACCCCAGTACTTGCGTCGAAAATGGGGTTCCATGTAACTGGCCATCAATGCCTTGGCCATTACATCTCAGGACTTCCACTTGATCTGCTCCTTGGAGAGCGGTTCTGTAGTTCTCGACATAGACGAAGTGGAGGTAATAGACGTACCCGCTGCGGCAGTCGTGGTCGATGTGGTAACGGGGGTTTCACTGGCTGGGTATGTCTCTGTCCCGTCAACTATTAAGGTCAATCCCTTTCCCGCGATCAGAATCAGCATATCGCGTGCCCATCTCTCGTAGTTGGTGTCATTCAACAATTCCACCACTATCTTCATATTCACACCTGATGACTCCAGACTGGAATCCATCGCCTCGCTCGATCGACTGTGTTCGTCGGCGTAAGGTGTCTCGTGAATATTGTCTTAGTTCGTTGTTGGCGTCTCTGTGAGCGCCGGGCTCATAACCCGTTGCGAGGATAATGCGCAGGCAACGGTCAACCGGTCGAACTAGACTAGGGCAAAACTAAAAGGGTACTAGGGAGAATCAAAAACTTCATTCGCTCAACACCCTCCAAAACTAACTACCCAAACATAAGTCTATATAAGAAAAACTCTCTCAATCAATCTATCGTCTGCCACACCTATCAATCTCTCCTTCATGCGTAATCCCCTTCTGCCTGTCGATCTCCGTACTCTGAACAAAGGAAAGACATAACCAAAAAACCATTCCATCTATCCTTCCGTCTATCCTTCCGTCTAGAACAAAGGAAACAACTATCCGCTTCTGTGAACTCTGACATGTTTTCGGTGTAAAATAGCCAAAGGCCCGAGTTTTTTGACACCCGACTTTATATCCAGAGAGGGCATTTCAAGAACCCACACACCCCAATTTAACAACCGGTTCTAAGAACCATCACTCCTATTACACGACAAAGTGTATATGACACAGAGTGTGAGTGAGTGTGAATGATGGAAGTGTCACCGTAGTTTTCAAAAAAGAAAGAAAAGAAAAGAAAGAAAGAAAAAAAGAACGAAACAACATTCACAACTTTTATCATACCAGCAATCCCCCGCCCGAGGATGTATGCCATCAACACAGAATGCTGAATCCTAGTTGGGGCCTACTAAGTTAATCAATCTCAGATCAGGATGATGCCCTCTTTCCACCCAATGGATCTAGAAAATGCCTGTAGGGAAAGTTGTAATAATAGCAAGACAAAATTGTGTATCCCTAGGTAATTCATCTTCCCTCTCACATGATCATCCGCGTGTGCCATCTAGAACTATTTTAGATAGTAGTGGTAAAGCCGGTGAGCGAGAAAAGGAGAAGATTGGTCAGGGTCCCGCAGCAATTACTCCACGACAGCTGTAATAACTACTACATTAACACCCATTCCCTCCTTCCCCAGAAATACGGCCTCTCTTATAAAGCCAGGAATAATTCAGCGGTAGATTGCCATAGCTACACTTACCAATTCCCACACTCTCTAACTCACTACTGTACGGAACTGTGCCAGGCCGTGGGCTCCTTGATCCCTCTTCCTCAACCTGTATGCGGATAGCTCTAGTATGGGAGTTAGGAGATAGCCTCTGGCTATTCTGGGAGATGCTCTAGTAGTGGTTAGGAAGGTGCTGCCCATTGCTGTGTAGGCTTTTGGCGCACCGCCCCGTGTTTGCCCCCGATCCGATGGGGAGTACGGCTAAGTGTTGGTCGTTCAGCGGTGCTAATGGGGCTCCTCCCGGGAGCCTTGTGGTCTTTGGATGCCTGCTACTGCATATATTCTTGATGATTTCTCTGGTGGCATGTTCCATGCTATCAAATTGGTCGCGGGATGAATGGGGATAATAAGCTAACGAGTGACATGAAAAGCTTGTGCTTTAAGCTCCTCCTACAACCTGTACTAATATGCCTACAGCGGGGGCGCGTGGCAGGTATGTGCCAAGTATGTTATCGTAGTACGAGTATTCGTGAAGTCGCATCATTATGGTGACAAGTCTTCTGTCTGAGATACGGTCCATATACCGTCATCAACGGTGTCCCCTAGGAAGGCTTGTGCTATCTTACACTACTTATCCTCTATCTAAACAAAACTTTATACATAACTCACCTATCATCTATCATGCAGGGGGGGGAGGAGGGAAAAGAGGGAAAAGAGGGAAAAGAGGGAAAAGAGGGAAAAGAGGGAAAAGAGGGAAAAGAGGGAAAAGAGGGAAAAGAGGGAAAAGAGGGAAAAAATGCGCATGAAAAAAAAGAAACAGGCAAGGATTTACAGCGCGAGAAATATCAAAAGGGAGGATGAAAACTGCAAGGTATAGGCTTGAACTTCTCGCAACAATTGAACTCCTTCCCCCACGAACTAAGATCTACCAAACTTTGTAAACAGAAACTCATAAATACTCACTCGACTGTGTCATATAATCTCTGAGGTCACGTGGGTGTGGTGACATGTGTGCATCCCTATCCCATGGGATTTCCCCCACCTACAAAGAGCCGCATCCAAGGGCAATTGCCAGAAGTAACATGAGAGAAAGGGGAGGGGTAATGATCATTTGCATGAGGTGGGGTCTCTTAGGCCTTAAATCGTACTAGGGGCTACAGCTTTGCGAGACTGTAGCAGCGCTACCACCCCCCATGGAGACGCTCAGAAGCGAAGCAGAGTGGCGTTCGGCGGAATTTATCTGGCTTGTCGGCATTGACCTCTTCCCGTCTGAGTAGTATTCTCACCACTCCCTCATGCCGATTCCAAGCGGCATACAGGAGCGGTGTTTGGCCGGAATTATCTGGCTCGCCGGGATTAACCTCTTCCCACCCGAGTATAAATTTCACCACTCCCTCTTGTCCAAACGAAGCGGCATGCGAGAGCGGCCTTTTTCCGTCACTATCTGGCTTGTCAGGGCTAATCTCTTCTCGTCCCAGTAGTGCTTTCACCACTCCCTCATGTCCAGAGCTAGCGGCATACGAGAGCGGCGTTCTACCCTCTTATCTAGCTTGTCGGTATTAACCTCTCCCGGCTCGAGTAAAATTTTCACCGCTTCCTCATGTCCATTACAAGCGGCCCGTACCAAGAAGCAGCCAACCCGTCGTCCACCTACCCGTTTGCCAATAGCACTCCGGCAGACGATCAATCTTGGGAGTTCTGTAACCGAGCCAAAGCCGTTTCCATACAGGACCCTTCAATCACCCCTTCAATCCATCCTTCCCTCTCCCCCTATGGCATCACAACCCATCACTCGAAAGTTAGGAAATTCCATCTTTATTACGATAGAGTTCACCCGGCAGTCCGAAGATCCCCTATCAGCGTAGTATCGGATGGAAGTCTGCGCTCTTGTAGAGGTCGTTCTACACAGACACGCAAACCTTGGCGAGATCTGAAACATCGATGGGAACTACTGGGTCAGGCGAGAGATACATGAGAAACCCCGTAGAATACAACCCACGTTAGCGAGCTCTAGTCAGTGGCGCCCCGTGATAGGGGGCAGGTCGCGGGTGACGGTGTCACACCTATTGTGCTTAGAAGGCGGGCCCAGTAACGAAATTTTAAAATTCTTTGAGATAGAAATATAATAATACCCACCACCGAAAAAGTCAGGCAAATGAAGAATGAGAGGGGAATACTGAGTAACCGATGAAACTCAGCCACATGATGAGTGAGCTGCCATCCTGTTATGTTGCTCTTACAGCACCAACTAGACCAGAAAAGCGTTTTACTACGCCTATTGTGTAAAATCAATAGCCTCCCGACTTAGGCCGATCGCTAATTTACCCCAATACTGCTCCGGCCCTATTTATGTACTATGCCCTGAGCTTGAGAAGTGCAATCTAATTATCTATTACTGCAATCAGATACAGTTGCACCAAGTTAGTATAGTGCGGCGAGGATCTCATTTCAACATCGTGTATCTATCCTGGCTGTACCTGTCTAGCGTCTGCCGTCCTATGTTTTTCACTACGCACTATCTATGCTTCGCCCTGCCAGAAAGAAAAAACACATCTACAGGGCAATAAATAGGAGAGCATAGCTCGCTACAGGGAAAATGGATAAAACATATAGCTTTCAGGACCAGTGACAGCTCCTCCAAAGCAAAGGAAGTAAAAAGAATATTTATTTTCATTCTCTTCTGTTACCCCGCAGATCGCCAACCCGAAGGCTTAGAGTCGAATTCTACCACCTCGTACCACAGCAAGATTGATGAGTCACATAGCCCTATTAATGAAAGCCAGGTTCTCTAATCTCCCAGTCCCCACAGGGCAGGATTCCTAAATTATCCTTCCCTAGATGACGGATCGTTCAATAATAACTCATTGCAAGCGTGAAATGAACTCCTGGGCTCCCCACTAATTGCGACAGGGGTTAATTGGTTCTTGTCATGTTAACTACTACGCCAACTACTGTAAATCCCTCATGAGATATCAAAAAAGATTGGCCCTTATGTCTTTCAGGAGAGCCGAACAACCCGCCTTTTACTATATTTTTCGCCCCTCCCCCGAGAAGGAAATCTCAGGCTACGTTACCTAGCACACAGTTCAATTGTTTGAGATCCTATGGCGCCCTCTCCCGCAAGCCCAGATTTCCCCCACTATCCATCCCCTAACGCTTCAGTACTGTGCCCAGATAGCCGCCCGTGTATCATGAATCTCCCCCTCTGTCCCAAAGTACCTGAACACTAGTACTACCTCGCTTTACTAAGAAAAAAAGCTATGTACACAAGGCAATAAACAGGCAACAGCTGCCTTCCCAAGGTAAAAGAAGCAATTATTATTATTTATTTATTTTATTTTCAATTCTTACTTTTTTTCCTTCTTTTTTTTTCTGATTTCTTTCTTTGCCAACCCCCCTCCCATTCGCTTCTGCTACCCGCCGATCGCCAACCTTCAAGGTCTAGAGTCGGATTCTACCTCCTCGTAGCAGGATTGATAAACCCCATAGCCCTATTGATGAGGGCTAAGTTCTTCAATCTCCCAGTCCCCATAGGGCAGGATGTTTTTTAATTCTCCTGCCCTACATGACGGATCGTTCAATAATAACTGATTGTCAGCATGGATTGAACTCCTGAGCTCCCGCTAATTGCGACAGGAGTGTTAACCACTGCGCCAGCTAGGTATTTCATGAAATGTCAACTTGGGAACTAATATTTATCCTACTGGAAGCCCGATTTGGGAATTTTTAATGGGTCTCTTCCCAATTGCTGATAGATTTCAACGGAGGTGTTTCTTACTCCTTTGGTGTTTAATGAGAGATTCTCGGTGGTTTGAAACAGAATCAGTGCTTTGTGTGCTTGTTACTCTGGTACGATATGGCTAGCAAAGCCCCACTCGAGACCTAGAGCCTCCCTACTTGCTCCCATCTTGTGTTATCTCACTATAGTCTCCTGCTGGTTCTAGTGTTTTGTGGAGGTTTTTCTTCTCCCCCCCCTTTCTTTTCCTTTTCTTTCTTTCTTGCTTGCATTCCGCCCGGTTTTCTAGGGATGCATCATTTCTGCCGGGTGGGGGTTCACTCCCAGCAGGTAAGTAAGCATTGTGGTATAGATGAAGTCGTATTTTGAGATAGAACATTTAGATACGACGTGCTGTGCATATATAGATATTATTACACCAATTCGAAATTTGGAGTCCAATGTTCAGGTACTGTGCCCCTACCAGGCAAGAAGCACATTATATCCGAAAACGGGAAATAATGGACTTGTCAGATACCGTAAGCAAGGATTTCTTGCCATACATTATGCGAAACCAAGTATTTTAGTACTTCTTGCTCGCTATTACTACTACCACCAGTACCGTCTTCCTATAACCCACACTCACCCCCACATTCCCGTATTACTTACGGAGGGGGGTAAAACCCCAGCTTACACTCGTGTCATAAGGCCCATTCAAGCACGGCCACTACAGCCGTTTGGGGAAAGTCAAGATTTCACCAACCTGCTGACCGGATACCCCACAAGTCCCACCTGTACTACCGCGGGAGAGTGGGGCCCATGGGGCAGGTGCACGCAATTTGTTCAAGCGCTTGAGAGCTGACCGGAAGGCATACATCCTGGGTATGGCGGGTGCACTCTGCAGCACGCAGTACCGGTATCACGGGATAGCTAAGAGTAGGGTTCGAGTTGTCCAAAAAGTGCTTTTCAAATTCAATAACTGTCAAATTAGGGCATCCACAACCGCTAACGCAGTTGGAAAAACCCACTCGTGAAAGGGAAGATAAAGGAGAGCAAGGTCTAGGTTTTTTTTCCCTTTAGTAATCAGAGTCCATACCAGCTAAGTTAGCCAACAGCACCCAGAAAGCCGCATTTTTGGTGGGAGAGGCAGAAATCTGTTACATCAGCCACACCTTGAAAGCTTAGTAATCATGAATCTGTTGCCTAGGAGGTGTGTCTTTGTGTTATCGGGGTCTAATTTCTTACTAAAGTTTAATAATATTATATAATCTACAAACCGCTCAGTCAACCCCTGTGGAAATTCGTGCTATGATATTATTATGATAATATCACAGTTGTGAAACTCGAGACGATGACAAGACCTACTATAATAATTAAAACCCCTTACCAGACACCCTATTTCTCTCCTTTCTCACACTCAAATCAGGCCCTAGCATCTAGGTTCACACGTTCACACAGCCATGTATGATACTCTTTCTCTAGCGCGCACTTCTCGGACTGCCCGAATTGTACGCTACTAGGTCAAGGCTCACAGCGGCCTAGATTCCTATTTCGAAACGCTTGTTCCGTGTGTCGGGCAGGAGGGGGGTTTCTGGAAATTCGAAAGCGCAGCGCGCAGTAAAAACCGATCTGAAAACTTGACAAGATTCCAGACTTCTGAGTAGGGAGTTTAGTAGCCCTACCCCATCAATCTCCATGTTTCTACTCCTTATTTTCTAGTTTTTCTCCCATTGCAGGCTATATAGAAACTTGAGGAGGCCATTATTGGGGGATGGCCAAATTCTACGGTTCGAGTTAGATTGAGCCGCTACGTACTCCGTAAGAGAAGATCGCATTACGAGTGACGAACCATGACGCTTACAAATAAATTAATATCGCTTCCACAAACGAATTTCGCAATACAGCCACGTAGATCGACCAACCGCCCGAAACTCCCTATCTTACCCTTCACTTCACTTTCTTTCACTTTCTTTCACTTTTGCTGACCTCCCGCATCTTCACCTTACCCTGCCACCGAGTGATACCCGATGATCGTCAACTCGGCGATTGCCCCCCCCTTGCTGACCACACCCACACCAGCTTGTCGCTAACTCGTCATCACCGCACAGCACCACGCCCTTCCCTAAAAGGCAAAGCAAAGGAACAAGAAAAAGGAAAACAGTAACAAAATTAGATAAGGTTTTTTTACATTTCGCTACGCAGGGCAACGGCGATGCCCGATCCGCAGAATTTTCCGTTCATTTCTGCGGAAGAGTTTACGGAGGGATGCATTCGACTCGGCGAGAGATTGAAGAGGGGAGGGATTGGAGAGGTGATGTTGAGTCATGAGGTATTTTACTTTGGCTTGCGTCTTGGGTTGTGAGTTTGTGGGTGTGACTGACGAGGACGGTGGTGGTGGTGGTGGGAGATGGGGGGTGTTTATGGCTTGATTGTCAGGCGCTCTTTCATCGCCTACGCCGAGGGCGATGGTGGTGACGAACGTGATGATGAAGATGAAAGAGTGCAGAATGGTGGTGTTGTCGAAGAAGAAGAAGACGAGGAGGTAGGTGTCCGTGACAACCCCCTCCTAATCTATTCCTCCTCCTCCCATTCTTCGCTAATTTAGCCTAACCGAACCCACCGACCAGTCCCTCCCCCCCCCGCCTTCACCATTGCTCTGGAAAGTAGAATACCAAATCCTCCTATCGAAGGCTTACCAGCTGCCGATCTTATACTTCAACTTGTACCCCCCCGCCTCCTCCGCGCAAATCCCTGCGAGCTTACAACAAGTCTACGAGAACCTAACATCTACCACAACCCGTGATGTGCTTAAGAGGGTAGGTGTTCAAGGCGCGATATCACAGACGGACCATCCAGTGCTTGGGGTGCCGTATTATTTTGTGCACCCGTGCAATACTGCTGCGGCGATGGGCGAGTGGCAGCAGCGGCGCCGGGATGGAGAGGGGATGGAGGATTTCACGGCGGAGAAATATTTGGCCGTATGGATTGGGGTTGTCGGTGGTGTTGTGGGGTTGTTCTTGCCGAGTGAGTGTATGGTTTGATTGGTTTGATTGGTTGGTGTGTGGGCCTTGGATCGCGAGGTTTATGGCTCTGCCCAGCCCGATCTTTTTTCTTTCCACAGCATGAGTGCCGTTGGTGAGGGGAGAAAATATGATATGACGAATCTTAAAATTCCCTGTTGCTTTTTGTCCAGGGGACCGGGGTTCCGTGGTTGTGTGTTACGGTAGCACTCAGTACCGTATCAGTACCGTATGGCACTAGTGCACTGCGGTACTAGTACCGTAGTACACAGGACTACTCTACTCGAGTACGAGTATGATACTGCTCATTGCGGTCGCACACAGGACCGTACTAGCACAGTCCCGGTAGAGAGAGCTTCCGGATTGACTTGCAGTAGACGTGAGACATTTGAATTGAACCATGTGCGATGCAGTCCAAGATTTCCCACTTGGGAAAAAGGGCAAAAAAACACAGCGGAAGGCGGCTGGCTGTCCCTCAGCCCCTCTGAGAGATATAGAAAATAAAAAAGCACAAAACCTTATAATACCGTAGAATTCCATAAATAAGCCGCGCGGATTATTCAAAGGTTGAGTTGTGGAAGCAAGGGATTATCCAGGGGTTCATACTCACGTGAGCTAGGTTTTGGGTAGCTGCGGCCCACCCCAAGGTGCGGCTTATTTATGGAATTCTACGGTATGATGCCAGAGAAGGCAACTCCAACGACATCACACTTGGACATTTTCTGTACTCGAGTACGAATCCCGAGCGGTGTTGCAAGAAGCACCAAGTTGTAAGAGAAAATACCCTCATGGCATGTGCAAGCTCTAAATTGCAGTGGGGTACCAGGCTGTCCCCCACTCTTCGGATTAACTTGGCATCCTATCTGGGGGCTGGATCTCAAGGAACTCTCAGGCCCTGTCAAGGTCCGGGCCCAAGTGCTTGGCATTTTTCCGAGGGATTAGAGCGTTTTTGCCACCCTCCCGGGGAGAAATTTTGAGCTCAAAATTTGACTTAAGCTAAGATATATAGAGTAAGGATTGGCGGATGGCTAAGGTGATTCCTTACCTTGGGTAGCAGAGCCAATTTGATTTATCTCCTAGCCAACCCCGTTTAGAATGTTGAGCATTAGCCTATTTTAGTAATCGGGAGCAAATCTACTAGTACTCGTACTTCCATTTTCATCGCGTATTCGGAATCAGGTAATATTAAAGATTTATGTCTTAATACTATGACCAAACATGGCTAGTAGTAATTTCTACCCCTTACATCATTTATTCTCATACCAGGCCAAGCTTGTTCTCTTTTATTACCTCTTAGTTCACACACAGGCCAAAATTTGTTTCCCATTTTGGAAGAGCCATCATGAACCCATAGAAAGTATAGTGTTCATGCTCCTTGAAAGATTGCGGTGAGTGGCGCCAGTAGCTAGTGAAGCCCATGTATGAGAATGGACTAACGCTTTAGAATTTATTGCACTGTGCTTGAAAAGTGGCATCAAGGCTACCCTCAATGGTGAATGAACACCTTCCCTCATCCTATCGTCACAGTTGCTGTTACTATTTTCATAATGATCATTATTTTCACTTTACCATCAGGTACATTTTCCTCTTTGTATTAAAGACATCAGATCTTCGATAATTCAAATAATTCTGACACACCTTCCGGTACTTTTATAGCAACCGTATTCCGAATATACGATGAGAATCGAAGTTGTAGAATGCTAAACCGAAGAGGGAGTACGTTGCCGCACCGGCAATAACCTATCCCTTACCTTGTACGAGTAATCATGGCCAGCACTAGATACTAACACTGGTCTATTTGGGTAATCGTGATAGGAAAAACGTTGTGCTTCAGAAGTGGTGTAGTGCTCAGAATACCGCGGAAACAGTCCTGTTCAGCATTGCCATGATGGAAGCCAGAGCGGCCGCGTAGATTTGCTCCCGGGTACTAAAATAGGCCAATGCTCAACATTCTAAATGGGGTTGGCTAGGAGATAAATCAAATTGGCTCTGCTACCCCAAGGTAAGGAATCACCTTAGCCATCCGCCAATCCTTACTCTATATATCTTAGCTTAAGTCAAATTTTGAGCTCAAAATTTCTCCCCCGAGAGCGTGGCCAAAACGCTCTATTGTGTCACCGCTGGATCCTCAATTGAGGGTCGCTGAAGCGGGCACTGCGCTGCTGGACTCTTTTTTCCCACCAGGGAACGTTGAGCATGCTGCTGTAGCGGTTCGAGGCACAATACTAGTACGATGTGCTTGTACTTAAGCATCGCAAAAGCCTGCGGAAATGTGGAGCTTAGCTTAGCACTTTTTAGTACATTAGGCGGCCCCATATAAGTTAGCGCCAAGCCAGGGTCCGCAGTTCTGGAAACTTTTGCAGTGCGCAAGTAGTTCTCAGGAAGCTCTTTGTGAATTGACAGCGGCAAAGGAAGTACGGAAGTGAATCCCTTGGTTACGCCAAGCGCCTGGTGCTCGGATTGTATGATACTTCAGAGTGTAGGTGTTACGGACACCGGTTACTCATACTGACACTTTTTCTCGCGCTCTACTCATCCCGGGCAATGGGTAACCGGACATTTAGAGAGGGAAAGAGGGGTACTCCAAGGATGTTTCAGAGATATTTCGCCTTTCCTCAGCCTGGCGTTTACTCCCCTTGTGTCCGAGTGCCTTCTTGTCTGGGACGAGCACTGCATTCAGGTAACTGTGCCAAGCCACAGTTACGTGACCAGGCTTCCTGCCCTCCTGGCGTTATTCCTGCCGGATTATGATAATTAATATCTTTATCTTTGAAGGTATTGAACTGCTGAGTCCCAAACCCCTGTCCCTCCCTTCACCAGCCTTGGTACCCCAGTAACGGTGGACAAGAGCCGGCATCGCTTTGAGAGAAAGTTTAGGAAAGTCCTTGAATTACGGCCGGTGTTTGAGTCTTCTCACAAGCTTGGCCTATGTGTCATCCGGACTCACTGACTGGGTTGGACCCCGTTTGCTTGTGCCAAGCATGTGTGGTAGAGAGCGGGAATCCACTCGCCTCGTCCCTAGCCGGTATGAAAAACCCATCGAATGGGGAATTTTGGCACAGCCGTTAAATCGCACCTTCTGTTGAGAGATTTCAGACCAACCAAGAGAGAAGTGCCCTTGGGACCCATCCAACAGCCAATGGGGGCCCCGAAGCAGAGGGGCTAATAACCGCTGATCTCCACTCGGCAATTGATAAATAGTCCGGATCCCTTGGCATCAGAATTCTTGTCTAAGTACTCGGGTAGGGTCAAAAAGGTCGGAAAACTTTCGGTGGCGAGACAAGGATTAGACCTGTTGATCATTGTTGATCATGGAGGGTGGGTGGAAAGGGGAGGACTGTTACATGATGCCATTAATCTGTGGGAGTTGAGCACAGCAATTGTCCGTTCTGCATGTATTTGTGTACTGTGAATTCTATTAAGATTGTAGAGGGAAACTCTGAGACAAAAGGAGGAAAAGGAAGCAGGGCTTTTGGAACACCAGTACTCCTTCTAAGAGACCCAATAAATGTATAGATTGAACTGCATACTGGCAATTTCATCATCATTATAGTTATGTATACCGGGAGGTGCCAGACATCAACACCTTCGATCCGGATTCCTGGTGTCCCCCAGGTCGAGAACTTTTCCACTGAAGCAACCGGTCTCCTAACTACCCCACCTGACCCTGCTGATCTTTTTTTCCGACCTTTATGACCCTACCCGAGTACACTATCAGATCATCAGCCGTAATCAGCCCGTCTGACCAGGATAGGCTCACAAGTCGGCTGGCAAGACACAGAATTGCGGATGCCGGTTAGACTGGGGGAGCCTTGGGCGAGACAACACCCTCAAGGCTTGGCACGGATTTTCGCCAAAGTTCAGTGCAAATCAACCAAAACTACTTGCCACAATTTGCCAAGCCTCGCCGTGGGCTCTCCCAATCCAATGAGATCCAACACACCTCCATGGGCTGTCCTAGCGTGACAGGAAGCAGCTGGATCAGACCACACAATTCAATATATTTATCCTAGTCAAACCCGGCCGGGCTTCTCTAATACGAATCATTTAGCACTCGAGTGCCGGTAGTAGGCCTCGCAGTACGCGTACAGTTTCGACAAGTCCAATTCATCCACCGCGCGTAAAGTACCATCTCGTATGGTACAGTACGGCAGAGCTCTCGCTTACCACAACCCTAGAGCAAGCCTCATTCGCGCGTCGCGTTGTTTACCTGAAGCACAGTACTTGTAGCTACCCGGGACTGTGGACACCAATCCATTATCATTGGCCAATCGGGGTGGCCGGCTTGTTTTTTTTTCTTCTTTATTTCTTTATTCCGTCTGAGCCATCCTTGATATGAAGGGGCTTTGAGCCCAACGTTGCCTTCGGGCTCAAGCGCTTGGGAAGGCAGTCGGGTTTAAACGGGTAGGCAATGGACATAAGCCTTGGATGGAGTGGGGCTTGGATGGACGGGAAAGAGAAACACAATGGGTCACTTTTCGTTCCCTTTGGGGGTTACACGGGATTGATTCGTTTGGGTTTTGGTTGTGAGTGGATGAGTCAAGAGAGGTCTTGAGCTTTACGTTTTTGGACAGGTGATGGCGTATTCGTGTTTCTTGATCTTTCTTTTTCTTTCTCTTCCTTCCAGATTTGCGGCGCTGTACGAGTACCGGTACTCGTACAGTACCGGCAAAGGCTTTTGAAGTGTTCTTCTGTCAAGAAATGGAGAAAGGGATAATTATCCCTCTTCGGAATTCTTTTACTTACGATGACGTTGAAATACAGGTATGACTCCCTAACCACTTTCATCTGATCTCCTCTCCTCTCTGCTCGTGTGTGCATGTGCAGTGGAGAATTAACTCACCCCAGCCAAACCTTCCTGCACTCCAGAGAATACTCGAATAGTCGTCGGGTCAAGCTTTTTATCTTTATGTTTACTATCCTTCTGTTTAAGCATTCCAATAAGCTTCACTTGCCGAACAATTGATCACCGGCCGAGAGACTGGTTGACGACAGGTTTTTGTGCCTTTCCTGGTACCATACTAGTATCTTTCTGGATTGGGGTTTCCTCGCGTGGGAAACGGTGTGTGGTGCGGGACACGGAACCAGGCATAGCCGGAGGTGGCCGGGGCGTCTTTCGTCCGAGGGGACCATTCGACAAGGGCTAGGGGGGAGGCTCTAATGTTCGGGAAAGGGGAAAAAGAAAAAAAAGTATAGGCACGGTGGTAGGCGCAAAAAGGTTTTTTTATTCGTTTGCTTTCAAGATATCATAATATTATTATTGCCTTCTTTTTTTTGATTGATATGGGTGCTGGATTGCGAATACCTTCTTGGATCGGTGCAAGAATCATAGTAATGTACTATATATAGGGTCCTGATATACTGTAATACCTTTTTTCTCTCTTCCCTTTTTCTAATCAATTAAAGTTTTTTTCTTTATACTACTCCTCACATTCCTGCCACACCGTAGGCTCAGAAATGGTGGGGTTTCTTTTCAGAGCTTTATTCTGTGACAAGGTCTCAAGGTCCAAACAAACGTTCCATCTGCTAAGATTGCGTATGGGGTTGTGGTGGGGTAAGAAAAGGCTTGGTTGGTTAAGGAGGTAATATGGCAGAGTAAGAACTCATCCGCACATGCCCTAGAGAGATGGTTTGGCCCCCAACCAACCTTCCGGCTCAGGCAATGATATTGGCTTGGTTCGTAGAACACGAGAACCTTAGTGAAATTTGACCTGCCTGCTTAGACCCACTCACGCGAGCCCCCAATTCTTTTCTCTCTTCCTCACGGCTGTAGGATAAATATCAACCCTTACGCCCCACAATCCTTACCTGTATACTTTTTTCCCTATCTCCACCATCATAGTCTTTCCTTCCTAATTCTCAAACAACGGTTTGTTCTTCCTCTATCAGATCCTCAAGAGAGAGAGAAACATCCGACACAAACACTCAGCACATACTCATTACTTACCTCATGGGCAGGTCTTTATCGACCAGCTTAAGCCCTCCCCAGCCAACCTTGAAAGACAACCACTCAACTGCCACTATGGCTACCACTACCGATTCCTCTACTCTTGCTCCTAGTGTGAACAACGAGGTGGGGGGTTCCGGAGAGAAGGGCTATTTGGATAATTCTCGACCAGTTTCGCCAAACCTGGATTCTGAGAAACGGCCTATTACACCAACAACAGAGGGGGAGAGGGCCATGAACACAGATGCTGGGTCGGAAGGGGGAAGTGAAGGGAGTGAGGATGAGACTCAATATCCGGGCCCTATTGCACTTACGTTGATTACGATTGCTTTATCCTTAGCCGTGTTCTTGGTTGCTTTGGTAGGTTTCGTGATACGACACACACCACTTTTTCTTCGGTCTTGCCCGAATGCGGTGAGAGCTAACATGCGCTTCCAACACAGGATCAAACCATTATTGCCACTGCTATTCCTAAAATTACGGATCAGTTTGGGGCTTTGAATGATGTCGGTTGGTACGGGTCTGCATATATGTTGACGGTTGGTTGATCTTAACCTCCGCCTCGGCTGTTAGATGTTGTTCGACTAATGGAACCATCAGATCTGTTCTTTTCAATTGGTTTACGGGAAAATATATACATTCTTCAGCTTGAAATGGGTATTTTTGGCCGCTATCGGAATATTTGAACTTGGATCTTTGGTTTGTGGTGTTTCGCCTACTTCGAAGGCTCTCATTGTTGGACGCGCAATCGCTGGTTTGGGATGTGCGGGTATCTTCTCTGGTGCTTTGATCATTCTTGCACACTCGGTGCCACTGCGGAAGCGACCAATGTATACCGGTTTCATTGGAGCCATGTATGGAATTGCGAGTGTTGCTGGACCATTGATGGGTGGAGCTGTAAGTTATGGTGCTTGGGATTTGAGGGGAGCTTCACTGACAATCATTCGTTTAGTTTACTGATCATGCTACCTGGAGATGGTGTTTCTACATCAATCTTCCCATCGGTGCTTTCACGGTTGCTATAGTAGGTTACTGGGATGATGGTGTTTGTGATTTGAGTTTTTGCTAACAAACCCATAGATAGCTCTTTATTTCACTCCCCCGAAGCGCGCTAAAGCCGACAAATTGACTCTCACCGAGAAGCTGAAGCAGATTGATTTTGTTGGGTAAGATTGGAAAAAAAATCTTTTTCGGGTGAAATGCTGATCTCGTTTTGCAGGACTGGCCTTCTTCTTCCTGGTGTTGTTTCTCTATTACTAGCTCTGCAATGGGGTGGCACGACTTACAAATGGGGATCCGGCCGTATTATCGGTCTTTTGGTCACCGCCTTCGTTCTTCTAGTTGGGTTCATCATTACCCAGTTCTGGCGCCAGGAGCAGGCCACTATTCCTCCCCGTATCCTCAAGCAGCGTAGTATTGCCTTCTCTTCCATGCTCGCATTCTCCATTGGTTCTGCATTCATGTTGCTCGTCTTCTACATTCCCATCTGGCTCCAGGCCATCAAAAGCGTCTCCGCTACCAAGTCTGGAATCATGAATCTTCCTTTGATCTTGGGAGTTGTTGTCCTCTCCATCCTTGCAGGTATCCTCATCACCATTTGCGGTTACTACACGCCTTTTATGATCGCCGGTGCCGCCATCTGCGCCATTGGTGCGGGCCTTCTTACAACCTTCGAAGTCGACACTGGTCATGCCAAATGGATCGGTTACCAATTTATTTGTGGAGCGGGTATCGGCCTTTGCATGCAACAGCCTATGATTGCAGCGCAAACCGTTCTCAAGCTGGATGACGTGCCAACTGGAACCGCCGTCATCGTCTTCTTCCAAACCCTTGGAGGAGCTCTCTTCATCTCAGTCGGCCAGAACGTCTTCTCTAACAAGCTTGTCGAAGGGATCGCCAAAACTCTCCCTAATATTGACCCGGCTTCTGTCCTCAACGCTGGGGCTACCAGTCTCAAGTCTACCTTCCCGGCAGACATGCATCCGGCCATTATCAAGGCTTATAATCATGCTCTCGTCGAGTGCTTTTATCCCTCCGTCGCAATGGCTGTCATTGGAGTGATTGCCAGTCTCGGCGTCGAATGGGCCTCCGTCAAGGGAAAGAAGGTTGAAGCAGTCGCTGGAGCGTAAATGCATGCCCTTTTCACTTTCATCGAAAGCTCTCTTGAATTTTTTAGATACGGTTATTATGGATCAATCATGGACTGGGAACGGCGTTTTTTGCTTGATTTTCTGTTAAAATATCTACAACGCAGCGCACCAACCTAATGTTTACATCTTGGTCTGAGGTATTGTTTTTACGGGGGTGTGATCGTTGGCCTTTCTTACTGTCGGCGATCAAGACACGAACACGAAAGTTTGTTTATCATGGCTTGTAATTCTTTACATTTTCATTTCACAATTTTGATCTTGCCTCCTAAGACATTTCTCTACTCCCTTCATATCATAACTTTTTACTATCACTGCTAGTCGAGTTATATATATATATGTACCATAGCATGACTAAATGGAGAATTTAAACGTCACCATGCCACACATCTGATTCCATCGTGATTGACCCATAATAATATTATGATAGTGAAGAGAGTGCCACACTCGGGAGTAATTTACGCCGACTCTTTCAGAGGCACAATCTCCAACAGGGACCGGATGAAAACCACCGGGTAGGCCGCAAGTAGAGATTAGCCATAGGCATGCTCTGCTGCCTTGCCGTAAGAGCTCGAATGGCTACCGGAAGACAATGTGCGAGGCATCATGTATTAAATCTATAAAAACTCAAATAATAGAACCATGCGCTATGTAGTTGAGAATTCCCTACTTTAGAATAAGGGGGCGAAAAGCCATAGCAAAAAAGGAGCTCCCTAGCTCCTTTGAAAGCCGTGGAAAAACAAAAAGGGCGCCAGACCTTACCAGAGGAGGATGCGACTCCAACGACATATCATATCATAGGACACGGTTCAATTATTTGAGTTTTTGCGGTATTGTTCTAGCGGCCTTTCGAGAGGTGATAGCTTATGTAATATCATCACAAGTATTTGACGGGTTCACAGATCCGAAGCTTAAGTTAGGCACCATGGTATAATACCTTACCTTACTCGTGCCCGAGCATTTGGAGGGGGAAGATGGGGATGTTCTGGGGATACTTGGCCTCTCCTCAACGTAGCGTTTTACCTCACACTTGTGTTTGGGTATTGCCAGCACAGTACTTCATCTTCTTGTCTGGGATGAGCACTTTTTTGAATCATTTTTACTCACTAGCGATACATACAGCCCCCGGTGGAAAAAATCGGGAAACGGTGATCGGGCCTCTGGGGCTTTGATTGGAGTATTGGGTGTGCTCGAGCCAATCGAGCAACCGTGTTTCTGACTTCTAATTTCCACAACTCCCGATCTTTTCGACCGGAGGCTGTAATATATATGATAATATTATAAAAACAAAGCAAGCAGGGCAAGCAAAAACGCCAGACCTTATTAAGAGACGCACCTCCAGCCGCCTCCCGGCAAAACAGTTCAATTCTTCGAATCCTCAGTGCGCCTTGAAGAATCCCCCCCCCCCCTCCCCGCTCGTCAAATACGATACCCGATTGTCCGCTCCCGTCCGCTCGTTCGTCACCAGCCGGTTTTCTTTCTTTCTTTTTTTCCTCGCTGCTCCAACTTACGGAGTGTGCTCGAGACCTAAGTAAGACACGGGTAACTTATCCTCCTTTTCCGAAACCAGAGCGGGACGCGCACTGACTGGGACGTGCGTAGTATCCGTAGCCGTCTTTTCGTTTCTTTTTATTTATACCCCTTGTTCTCGCGCTGGTTTGATATGGTATGTATCATATCGGTATCTCGTTACTGGTGAGTCGGGTCGGAGATATGGTGGCCCGGGCCAACCGGATGGGGGCGGAGACTGTTCGGATTGTCATACGTATAGGCTAATGCGGTACTATATCATTCTTTAGTAGCGGAAAGGGGATTGGGCGGGGGGGGGGGATTTGGGGTTATCTGGCTATTCGGAAGGGGGAGGAGTGGGAACGGTGCGGTTGGTGGGGTTTAGGGGGTCTTGTTGGTAGATTTCAATGCTCTGGTGCTACAGAGCGTGGGTGATTTTCTGTGAAGAGTGGCTGGTGGTGCTTCGGTATCATAATATGATACGGTTTTGTTTTCTTGTGGGCGGATGAGTTGGGCATGACTCATCAAGGGGAATGATCTATGGATGTTTCCTTAGTAAGGGGTGGTCTGTGTAAGGGTACATAAAATAGAGGACAAATTAATTTCGCTTCGTTTAAAAGAGGGATACAATCTTTGGTGGTATCGGTTCGATTATCGCTTTATCGTAAGAGTAGATGTCTAGATGCAGACATTTTCAAGTTGTGAGATTGAGTTTGTTAGGGGGGGGGGTTTTTTTTGGTGTGCTTGGATAGTATATCCTGAGAACGATTTGAGGTTGTGCTCTTGGGTGGGCTGGTATTATCAGCTTCGCTTTTTGTATCGAATAACCTTGCCTACCGTATATGCCACGCTGTTTTCCTTATTTTCATGCTTGGGTATTGTAGATAAAGTGGTGGTAGAGTACAAGCCATAGTTCTTTTATCCAGTGATAGGCCCTTTTCACATGTCTATTAAGCTCCAAGCTCAGTCTCCTATGATAGAATCCTAATTATTTGTTTTCCCAATATCTTCCAAGTTGGGGGAGTAAGAAGTAGGACCAGGATAAGAGAGGGTGGAAGCTTATATGCCAATCTGCTAACTCTGCGGTAGACTGATAAATATGATCCACATTAATCAGAAAACACCCCTGACCCTCCTTATATAAGGGTTTATATTTTGCAATGCCAGTTGCCTGCATTATAGGCAACCGCCCTCATACCACAATCTTCCACCTACCAGTTGTCGTGTTCCCTATGGATCCTTGCCCGAGTAGGCTGGGCTGGCTTGCACCATCGACGAAGTTATCATTTTACATGTCGCAATCCGTGAGATCATAGCTTGGGAGTTGAAGAGGGAGTTGGGGTGGAAGGTGCTAGGGGGTTCTACCAGCGATGCAGTTTTAGTTTCTCGGGCTGGGAATCATAGAGCATATTTATCGCCCAGTCCGACGGAACCTCTCTCTGGCGATGTTCTGCAAACACCCTTCCCATATCGGGCTTCTTACATTTTCATACCATTTCTCCGCGAATGGCATCACCATTTAGGAGAGTAGCTTTGCACTTCCCATCTCAAAATAACCTACACCCGGCACGCTACATATCTCAAAAATCGGAGAAGAGCCCAGCACCGAGGATTTGGTCCAATGGATGCCTTGTTTTCCCAGGTTGGCGTTCTGGGGTACCCGGTTCTTGGTCCCGGTGCGGGGGTGGAGGCCGTAAGGCCGAACCTTCCCGCCCCTTAGGGAGACTGAGAGTGGTATTCCGTCGACTTAGTTTTGCCCTTTGTATGTGCGATGCGCTCTTATTAAAATTTAATGGAAATTCTTGTAAGACTTACCTCGTGAAGGATTTTGCAGGGCCGGGAGTGTTTTGACCTTGTGGAAAGAAAAAGTTTATATGGGGACTGATACTATCGTATAGTGGAAATCCGCTATGCCCCTCACATTATTATGTGCGAAGGGAGCACGTGTGGAAGCCTAGAGCGAGCTTGCGATGTAATGTGTGAGAGGGCTTCCGGGAGTCGATATAATTTTAGATGGAAGTTCTTGAGATATTGTGTTGGCGGAGGAGTAAATGGACTTCAGTAGACCTCTGAGCTTGGAGAAATAGGAAATTTCCGATACTGGTCTTGAGGATAGCGAAAAATAGTACACCATGTGACCCTCCCGTGGCCGGGCATTGGAACAAAGCAAGTGTTTTTATCGGCATAGTGTCTTGAGCCGGGTTATGGGAAGTTCCGATCTCTGAATTCGCATCGGGTATGCCTGAATCTTTGGTCAATGGAGAAGTGTGTGCTAGAGCGGACGCATGCATGGGCGCGCCGTAAACTTGAGCTCCCATAATAGGGGGTTTTCCCATTGGATCAATACATGGGGTGCTGTTAACGGGAACTATTAGGCCACACCTTTCTGGGAAGTCGAAAGTTCGTAGACTGGGGATTATCCATTAGAGATGGGCGAGCACTGTCAGTGGTGGGCTCACTCTCGGTTCATGTGCAGATATTTCGGTTGTGATGGGCCTAGCCGATAGGCCTCATATTGAATTTTTCTACTGGCAGGAGGGGGCAATATCATTACTCCGGATGGCTGTATCACTGCTCGGGTAGCAAGCAGAAATTTAGGCTCTCAGGTGAGTGCCCGTATGTGCAGTGGCTACAGAAGACCCACTGGTGGCCTAATGTCGGGGCATAATTTGTGCACTTTCTTCTCCCAGTCGAATCAGATCCCGGACCTGGAGCTTTGGTAGCTCTTATTCGACACATGAGCCCCTTGTAAAATTTCCTTGGCAGGGAAATGATAGCGCTACCCCTGTGAAACGTCAATGCCATATATAATCCTCATCTCCTTGACTTCAGGCCCAGGAATTTCAACAACCCTCCCGACACCCCTCCAGGCTTCACACGATACTGGGATACCCCAAAGAAGATCTTAGCACCCGGATGGCAGCGCTAATACCAATACTTTTTGTCCAACGGTGACTATACAATGGCCGATGATACGACGCCACAAGTTTTGAAGTGGCTATCATCGCTGGAGCCCTACGCGCGGCACCAGGCCGTGTGCGCCGATCGGATTGATGGCATAGGGAGTTGGGTTTTACAGACGAAGGAGTTTCGGGAATGGAGTAGCGGCGGTGGCGGGCCGGATAGGGATGTGCTCTTCTGCTATGGCGAACCAGGAGTGGGGAAAACGTACCTCAGGTAAGAAAAGCAGATCTACGAAAGGGGTAGGGTTTCTAACTAGTATGGAAATTAGCTCCCTGGTTCTGGACGATTTGAGCAATCAATGTCATGGGAAAGATGTCGTTCTCACTGGTTTATACTATGATTTCGCGGCTCAGAAAGAACAATCTCCGGAAAACATGTTAGGAGTGATCCTCAAGCAAGTCATCGATGCAGGAGACGCCCGAGAGTATATAAGTCATGGCTTCCATCAGAGGACTTTTGGGCTCCCGGATCTTGCAAGAATGCTCAAAAAGGCCCTCTCATCATGGAAGAGAGCTTTTATTTGCATTGATGGGTTAGATGAATGTCTGCCCGAGAATAGAGCCCTCTTTCTGGAGTCGCTACGAGAGATCCGGTATTTGCAGGGAGTCCGGCTATTCATCACAGGGAGACGCGGCGTTCGTGACGAAATTGAGAAGCACCTCGGCGATGTGGACGCTTTGCCCATCCAGCCCAGCATCAGCGACCTTATGAATTTTGCGAAAACCAAATTAGACAAAGATAAAAAGTATCGCGCAATGGATAATCACCTGAAAGAAGATATTTTGAGGGATATTCCTGGAAAAATATCGGAAACGTGTGTGGAAGCCCCTCCATTACTTAGAAGTAAAGTTGGGGTTATCGGCTGACAGTGCGAAGTTTCTTGGGCGTTTCTCTGGTCATAGATTTAATCTTAGCAGAGCAAACAATCCCTTATAGAAGAAAGAAGCTTAAAGAGATGACGGAAGCCCAGAGTTTGGACGAAGCGTATGCCGCAGCACTGGAACATATGAGGGCGGAAAGGGGGAGCAATGCAGGAGTTGGCATAGAAATCCTCATGTTCGTCTCTCATTCAGAGCGGCCGCTGCAGGTTGGCGAGCTATGTCATGCTGTGAAGGTAAATACAGGTCGGAATGGTCAGGCCTTTCATATCCTCATACAAAAGCTACTCGAATGCTCTCTGGGGCTCGTGGATGTCGGGGGCCCGTCATCAACCGTCCGCCTGGTCCATCACACCCTCCGAGAGTACCTTCTCCATCATCCTAGTGTGTTCATGAAACCCCATTTGAATATGGCGCGGGGTTGCCTTGAGTATTTAACCCACCGGTGTACCAATAGAAACTTATCACCGACTGCCATCGTGAGGGCACCCGCATTTGCAAATTACGCTTCCCGCTACTGGGGGATTCATGCTTCAAAGGGAAATATTGAAGACGTCAAACCCCTTGCTTTCAGGCTCCTCAACCGATATGATACCCACATATCTCCCAGGCTTCTATTGATGGGGAGTGATTACTGGCCACGTTATGCACAATTAGGCGATCCGTTCAAGGGGTTCTCCGCGCTGCACTGCGTTGCGTTCTTTGGCATTGCTGCGCTCATAGTGGCCTTGAGAAAGGAGAGGCGTGGTAATGTGAACGAAAGAGACGCCTTTGGGGCCACACCCCTACTCTGGGCCGCAAGAATGGGGAATCTAGAGGGGATAAGGGCTTTGCTGGAATGGGTAGGGGTTGATCCCAATCTGGCAGACTGCGAGGGCAAAACACCGTTATCGGAAGCGGTCGTGAATGGGCATGATGAAATAGTAAAGCTCTTACTATCTCGGGACGACGTCGACCCTAGCGGAGCGAGCGAGGGATTTTGTTGGGTTCCTCTTGTGTTGGCTGCATCAAGGGGACATGAGGCAATAGCCAAGGCCCTTCTAGCTCGTGGAGACGTCAACCCCAACCAGCCGGAGGCAGTTCTTGGCCGAGCACCGCTTTCAACAGCTGCCGAAGATGGCCACGAGGGAATAGTGAGACTCCTGTTAGCCCGGGGGGACATCGATCCAAATTGTCTAGAGAAAGGTTGTGGCCAGGCACCTCTCTTGTTAGCTACGGCGAGTGGACATCGAGGAGTAGTGGAGCTTTTGCTAGCCCGAGGAGATCTTAACCTTGGGATCGCCCAGGAGGCCCTCAAACAGGCAGCCGAGCATGGACATGAGGGGATAGTAAACCTCTTGCTCGCCCGGGAGGATGTCAACCCGAACGCAACAGACACCTCCGGCCGGACCCCACTTTCCTGGGCTGCGGAAAAAGGGCATGCGGGAGTAGTGAAACTCTTGTTAGATCGGGGGGACGTCAATCCGGATGTCCCAGAGAAAGATTGTAGCCAGGCACCCCTCTCACTAGCTGCGGCGAGTGGGCATCAAGGAGTAGTGGAGCTTTTACTAGCTCGAAGAGATCTCAGCCCCGGGCTCACCCAGGAAGCTTTCAAACAGGCTGTTGAGCATGGGCATGAGGAGATAGTCAACCTCTTGCTCGCCCGGGAGGATGTCAACCCTAACGCAACAAACACCTCCGGCCGGACCCCCCTTTCCTGGGCCGCCGGAAAGGGGCATGAAGGGGTCGTAAGGCTTTTGGCCGCCCGGGATGAGGTCGATCCCGATTTAGCAGACCTCAGCGGCCGAACTCCCCTCTCCTGGGCCGCGCGGGGGGGGCACGAGGGGACAGTAGAGCTCCTACTCACCTTAAATGATGTCGATCCTCACGCAGTAGACATCATGGGTTGTTCACCGCTCTTCTGCGCAGCCGGAAATGCACAGGAGCAGATTGTGAAGCTCCTACTTTCCCGGGCGGGCGTCTGGCCATGCCTGGTGAGCGACTGGAGCAGATTGATTATCCAACGGGTCTCGTTGGAGGAGCGTGAGAGCCAAAAGAGCTCTTAGCGCCATGTCAAGGCGTCAGTCTCTGCAGCAGTATCGTTACCATTTTTGGGCTGGAAATCGTCCCGACTTGATATTTATGATTAGCTCGCTGGGACTCAAAATGCCAGTTAATAGAAAGCAGACCGGCAGCTGATATCAATACCAACGAAACGAGCGCCCTTCGCTGAGCCATCTCTCGCATCTAGCACCGGGCGTGATAGGTGCACCTCCACCTACCCGCTTTACACTAGCATAGAGTGCATTTTCTGGGCTACTCCGCACTTTCCGCTCACAATCCCGAGCACAAATCCAGTCAATGCCGATCCGGGAAAAGTTTTTTTGAGGTTAAAGAGCTCGCTCTCTCAACTAAGATTTTCCTCTAAGCTACAGAGATACTAGGGCTGGACCAGCGTATTTGCCAATGTCAATATTAGCGTACGAGATCCACAGTCGGTGTGAACTGGTGATCGAAAGCCTTTCTTTCCTTTCCTTTCCTTTCCTTTCCCTTTCTTTTTTGTAAAGCATTATTATAATTTCCAGCTGTCAGTATACGCTTTCCTTCCTTTTTCTTTTCTCTCCTTCACTCTTAGTGAGCGTGCGTGTGTGCAGTAGTTTCTAAATTGAATTGAATCAGTAATTTATATCGCGACAATATCATAGTATAAAAACCCCCGGAAGCCCGAAAAATATATCGCCCGCCTAAAGGCATTATATCCGATCCTACTCGGAAGCGGGCGCTAGTCTACATAAGCACACCACAGCACATTCGCTCTTCTTCACCTTGGAAACGGCAGGCGTGCTCAAGCTGTACCCTCCCTCCCTCCCTCCCTCCCTCCCTCCCTCCCTCCCTTCCTCCCTTCCTCCCTCCCTTCCTTCCTTCCTCGCCGCACTATACAAAGCACTTGCTGCATGTCAAGCCGAACAAGATATACCTACCCCCCTCTGGCTTCACCGCCCAATTTAGAAAACTCACCTACTAACACAGTTTTACAATATAAACACGAGCGGGAAACCCCTCGTTAGCACTATAACAAGAATTTTCCGTTTATCGAGCGGGATAATCTTCATTAGAGTCAGTGGCGACAAGGCAGCGGGGCCTGTTTCCAATGCCTAGGCCTCTTACACCTAGAGGCCGGGTCCTAGGGATATATGCTTTGTTGTACTTGATAAGTGGTCGCTGGGATGGGGAGGGGGGAAGTATCATACCACCTTTGCTTGCACGATTCTATGAGGACAGGATAGCATTGCATACCACGAGGGTTTATGTGTTCGGGATGTCGCATTGGAAAAAAAATACAAGGACTTTCTTCCTTTTGCTAAATTACCTATCATGGATCGAAGTATATTTTTAGTTCAAGATCTAGTGCTTCCGCTGTGGAGAATCTATGTCACATACTCCTACGACGACTGAAACCCCATATACGCAGTGCAGTATGGCAGAAGTACCCTCGACCTTGCTAGATCCTGTTTTAGGATTGCCCGCTTAGGAATTGTTAGAGAAGTACCGAATAGCCAGTGGTAGACTTGAAGAAAATTGAGAAATTAATAAACCCAGGTTTTGAATAGTGAGAAATGAGATATGTAGAAGCGGGGGATATCTAGTGATAATTTAGAGCGGAATGGCGAATACGTCTATCTGCTTGAGGTCTAGTTACGTTCATGAGAAGAGAAAATGCAGAATGAAAGATGGGATATGATATAGAAAACTCTTGGGATAACTAGAAAAAGGGGTAACCTGAGGGATTGCCGAATAGGCCCAAATTCCCTGGACTCGGGATGCTTGTGCAATAGGCACAAAGGAGAGGAAGACCGCCCCAAAGTGCGTAAAGGTAGAAAAAGGAGTCCTATGTTCTCCGCCCGTGGGAATCTAACTCAAGATGTACCGCATTAGGCACGGTTCCCGGGAATGGTTATTAATGACACCCCCCCATCTCCGAGATACTGGTTGCGTAAGCTTCGCAGAAGCAACGATACCGGAATAGCCATTATATGCCAGGCATCAATTCATGAGGAGCAGAAGGCCGTGATCTAGGGGAATCGAACGGAGCCCGAGGGATTTGCTGGCTCGCCTGCAGCCAGGCCAGCAGTATCTCTACTACTTTTGTGTGCCCACGTCTATAGGCTAACGAGAGCGGCCCCCGGCCAGAGTTGTCTAACGGGTAGGGGTTAACATCAGCTCGGGTTGATAGGATCCTAACCACCCCCTTATGCCCGGACGCAGCCGCCCACGATAGTGGTGTTTGGCCATCGTTATCCACCGAGTTGGGGTCGACATCGGGGTGGCCTAGCAGTAGTTTCACAACCCCTTCATGTCCCTTCTCAGCTGCCCATGAGATGGGCGTTTGATTGTCCGAATCCGGTAAATTTGGGTTGATGTCGGTTCTGCTCAATAAGACAGTCACAACCCCCTCCTGGCCAGTCGCAGCTGCCCACAATAGCGGTGTTTGCCTATCATTATCTGCGAAGTTAGGGTCAACATCGGGGTGATTTAGTAGCAGCTCCACCACTCGCTCGTGTCCAAAGTTGGCAGCTCGAATGAGTGGTGTCCGATTCACCACGTCCCCACAGTTGGGGTTGACGGCAGGTTGGTCTAGGAATAACTTTACTACTCCCTCTCTGCCTTTCTCGGCGGCCCAAGAGAGGGGTGTTCGGCCACGCCAATCTGGTGAGTTGGGGTTGACATCGGCCCGGTTCAACAGCGTCTTCACAACCCCTTCGTGCCCCTTCTCAGCCGCCCAAGACAGCGGTGTTTGCTTATACAAATCCGATAGATCCGGTTCGAGATCGGGTTGGGCTAATAGTACCTCCATTGCGCCCTCATTCCCGTATCTAGCAGCCAAAGAGAGCGGTGTGTAGCCACACCAATCTGCTAGGTTTGGGTCGACACCACTAAGATCAAATAACACTTTCAGGAATGCCCCATGCCCATTCTTAGCAGCCCATATCAAAGGCGTACGGCCCCATGGATCTCGTTCGGCCGGTTTATAATTTGTCATAATAAGCATTCCCATTACAAGCTCGTGGAGACCGAAAGATGCAGCATAGTGCAATCCGGTAAACCCCGCAGAGGAACGCCCGCATCCCCATATGCCTCTTTCATTCAATATGAAAAGGTTTGCAGCGATATGTTCGGGGAACTGGAGTAGAATCCCAAGTGCGAGTGTTTTTATATATACTGTTAGTTCCTTCCGTGCATGCATTCCCCAGCAGCAAGAGGCATAGCCGACAAGCGGGAATGTTGGCGGTGCAGACGTGTAGGCAGTTGAAAGCTTCCGGACAGGTTGAAAATTGAGATACGTTAAGCACACCTCGGCAATAGTGACATGAGGGCGGTGGAAAAGATCAGGATGCGCGCGAAAATATTCTTGCAAAGTTGCATGAATGAGACGGACAGTGGCTGTTTCACGGTCGACAGTGACAAGTCCAAGACAGCACCCTAAGATAGTCTCTATCGATGGAATCTTCCCCCTATCAATGTCCATGGACCCTGTTTCCACAGCTAAGGCATGACATAACTCATTGACTAGCAATGGCCGCTCTGCCATGGAAATCCACATCAGCGCTGCAACGCCTAATATCGCTCTGGATCCTCGCTGCTGCTTTATTCTTCCCATGGTCACACTGTACGCATCGCTCAGGCCATTGGCCATTTGATAAAGCTTTTGCCTCCTTCCTCCAATTGTCACCTCTCCCAGAATCACTTCGATATGTAAGGCAACTGACAGAAACCTAAATTCATAATCACCTTTAATTAGTTAATCGGCTGTAGCATATTGATACCATACTCACACATCGGAATGCCCCCTAGCGATGTTTTCCATGATCTCTTGCCGTAGGTAATCATCCATTGCATCGGGCTCAGGATCGTTATTCAGCTTGTTGGTCAGATATCTTGTTATATCGCCGGGACTAGGCTGAATCTTTAAAACGCTCCCGGGCCTCAGGAAATGCTTGTCTAGTTCAACCAGGAGATATGGTCTGCCCGTCAGAAAGAAGCGGGTATTGGGCGATTTTTCTGCGATATATTTCAGACATTTGAGAAACTCAGCCCGGTGTTCCACGGGAAACTCGTCCAACGCATCGATACATATGAACGTTTCGTGAAACGACGCAAGCACCCGAGGGAGCATTTCGAGGATCCTCTCTTGCTGGAGAGCTCGTCCCCCGAGTTGCCCACTCGACGTCCGGAATGCTTTGGCGAACTCTTCGGGTATGTATGGTAGTCCGGCCACAAACTGCCTCAGGAGGCTAGCGATCATACCCACCGGGACCTGTCCCTTCTGCCCCCGGTAATCGCAGTAGAGACATGCAATTCCGGCGTTTGACCTCGCGGCGCTGTCACATAAAGTGTCAACAATAAGAGAACTACGAAGGCATCCGATTAGTGACAGTGGCGGTTGGTATGGAAGGCAAGCTATACCAAACAAAAGTCTTTCCCGCTCCAGGAATCCCTTGACAGAACAAAGTCTTATACGCGGATCCTAGGTTCCTCCTGTACAACCACATTTGGTACTCTGGGGTCCCTAAAACCCAGTCTCCCACTCCCTTGACGCGGGTGGTTGATATATCATGGTGCCTCCTCCAAGACTCTAGGGGGGATATCCACTCAAGAATCTGTGACCTCTCCTCCGCGGCCGTCGTAAAATTTGTGATGCTGTTGTTACTATTGATAGAAAGGTTGAAGCTGTTGACATTCTCGCTAAAATATCGGCCAAAGTTTCGATTCATGTTTTCAGTCATTAAAAAGACTCCGTCCAGCTTGTTTCGACAGAAGAGAAACAGGGCTGGCTTCCAGGTTGACCAGTTTTGGCCCCTTAAGCTTGGCGTGACTACACGAGTACTATCATGTCTCACTTTACGAACCAAAATCTCAGCCACTGGGATTTGGGGTAACGCAGGTGCGGCAAGCACCGTACTCGGTATTCAAAGTGATGAGAGCTCCCTGCCAGCGCCTTTCTATCTCTAGCTGCCGTACTCTGCTAAGGCACCGCCTCCACCCCATTTGACCTTATATTTTTGTTAAAGAACCAGTGGGACTCCAAGACTTCCAACATTGCATCTAGACCTCGACCTCACCAAAAGGCTTTATATCAATGCAACTTGCAAGTAATATATATGATGATCATTCCAACCAGAAAATTGACCAGAGTTTGCCGCTCTTTCTCCTTTTTATCAATGCCGATTTTATCGCTCTGTGACAAGAATTGAGTCGCTAATCTTGTATGGTAGTGACCGCCCCCTTAGCTCTTAGTTACCGTATATGAACTTATCTGGTAGCATTGGAGCTCTCGCGTATCCCTATCCTAGTAAGGTCCTCGAAACCCTGCATATAATATGGGTTTAATATGACCCGGACTTTCCGTGAGCCGGTACCTACAATTTTTCGTACTTTTGTCTCACATTTTAAGCACTCGATAAATCAATAAACCACAGGGCGAAGAAACGAGTACGGTAAATTGGTAGCCATATCCCCCCCCCGCCGGCTATCGTTAGGTATGATATCTAGAGGAATTATTTTCAAGTAATAACTCGATTGCATACCCCCTTGCTGCCATTATAGTTATAAATTAAGTATGAAGAGTAGGCCCATAGACGCATTTCCCTAGCCTGATCCCATGCGAGCCTCTGAGCATTAGCAGGTATACCTACAAGGAGGTGATTACCGTGGGAACTGGAATAATCGCACTTTGTGTTAGGGCGTTGGAGTTGCCTCTCCTAGTAAGGTCCTGGCGCTTTTTTCTTTCTTTCTTTTTTTTTCTGTTCCGGGGGGGGCAGAGCTTTGTGTGCTCTCTCCCTCTTCCCTGAGGAGGAGAAAATTTGGAGCTACATAGCACATGGTGTGATTATTCGAGTTTGTACGGTATGCTACAGCACCGCACTAATCTATGTTCAAGGGGGGGAGCTGGTGTAAAGGAGGCAAGAGAAACGAAAGGAAGGTGGACAAGAGAACAGAAGAGTGGAAAAAAGGTTAATACCGCCTGCCAGGTGAGAAAGGATAAAAGAAACAAAAAAGTAGGCAAACCCCACCCCCCAACGAAACAGAATGACCATAAGCCACTGTAATTGTAAAGCAAAGAAAGCTAGCTAACCAACGATAGGCTCACATCCATCCCGGTTCTCCGGGTTGGGTTTGCGTCTACCGCAACAACCCACTAAACGCCTGAGCCCGCCCTAGGCACCCGATAGGAGAGCATCTGGTCTGAGGGTGTGGCATTGGAGTCGAAGTGCCATAGTGCCCATGATCCAAGAGCTTAAACGAATAGCTCAAGCCGCCGAGACGAGCAGGCAAGAATCTGGACTGAAAAGTCCTTTTAATCACTCTCGTGTCATGAAAGAACAAGAAATCTTGGATTGGATTCTGAGATGGGGTTGTTGTAGTCAATGATCGTTTTGACTGGTTTTCAAATTAGACTCCAAGTGACTAATATTGTATAACATATAAACCAACAAAAAATGTATTCCTAAATATTACTACAAATTCACATATCATTGCTATGAGATATACTACACTTTCATATAATTTCCCTGCTGTATCCAATGAAATGAATTAATGGAGTCAATCTCCATTTATTTGTAAATTGTAATGTGCAGAGTCTTGTTCAGAAAATTATGCCTCTTACTAACCCCGGACCATGTTCAATATCAACTATGTAGCCAACAAAAATGATTATATAAATGTCTAATTAAAAGGTATGTGGAATCAGACTAGAAATGCTTCCGGTATAATAAATATTAGTAGATTGTCTCTATGGAAAAAAAACCTCTATAGAGATCAAAGTACTCGCTGTGAGAATAAGTCCTGAGACAGCAGGAACAACCATGATCCACCGCAAAACTCAACCATCATCATAACCGCAATTGCGATTAGAATTGCAACCACAACTACTCGGGCGCGAACCAAACACTCGAACATGAGGGCCCGACAATCATCATTCCTCATCAACTATCATACTACCACTTTGCCAACCTCGCCACTGCCACAACGACTACAACACCAAATTCTCCCAGCATTTTTTTCCCACATTTGTTTGGATCTAGAAGTAAGATCACCTTGCAGAATAAAAAATTTTCTTATCTCTTTCTAGTATTGGGTTATGTTACTTTTCACTCGATTAATGATGAGGACAGTGTTGACGAGTGGCGGCCGTTGTCACTATCCCTTCGAGTGCTTAATTGCGCCCGAGTGTAATGACTATTACCACCAGGGCCTGTTTATTTGTGTCCCTCCCTCCCTCTCTCTGGGAATAGCATCTAGAAATAGGACCTTTCATTTTGACTGGCGTTGACCTGAGTTGTGGTACCGGTATTGTGACGGTTAAGTGCTGTGAGGAATCGTTGTTTCTCCCGTTGTCTCAGGACTTATTCTCGCCGCGAGTATTCAAAATCCAAGTATTGCTAGTTTAAAACTTAGATATTTCTAGGATAATTCCTATTGCAATGTTTTGAAATATAACTAATATGCACACAAGATGTAGGATAGTGCCAAGAGAAGAAAAGGAAACTAACTTGGATATAATATTATGACGATATGGTCTAAAGGTGATAAAAATTGCATAGTGTTTTCTATATTTTTGACAATAATATTATACATAATAATATTATTATAATATTAATTATTATACTTGTAATATTAATTTTTACTATGTGTTTTTAAAAATTATCTTTTTACCTCTTTGTCATGCTTTATTATGATAGAAGGTTGTATGGTAGACCTATTGCTACTATAGGAAGGGGCATAATTATTTTCCAGACAGGGCTATACCGGAAGACGAGTGACTTCCCCGTACTGAAAACAAAGTATTTTGCGTTCAGTTTATCTACTTTCTAAACGGCGGAAGTACAGAAAAACTACTATCACTTTCACGAACTTCCAAGTAGAAAGGTAAACAGCACAAGCTTCAATCAATTCAACTTCTCTAAACTAACCAAACCACCTAACCGCAAAAGAGAAACAAATTCCCGCCACAAAGTAATTCTAACTAACCCAAGCCCACTTCCCTTTCACACAAACTGCAAACAAACGGT